>Ga0268276_1000698_pt1 | contig 37681 bp, 23 predicted proteins | sample saktaG_4_FD_190145 | JGI IMG/M metagenome (GOLD analysis project Ga0268276, IMG submission 190145) | Saline water microbial communities from Sakinaw Lake, British Columbia, Canada - sak_2010_1_5_45m | ecosystem: Environmental > Aquatic > Non-marine Saline and Alkaline > Saline ...
TACGTGACCAGCGCGAACGGCAAGATTGTCGGCCGCTATGCCGTCCAGCTTGACGATGAATGCAGCAAGGTCAACATCAATGCGGCCGCGGCGATTGGCGAGCACGGGCAGAACATGGGCGTGGGGCCGTTTGAGCTGCTGTTGAGCGACGGGCGCGGGCGCGGGCTGCCGCTCTCGCTGGCGTATTGCATCAATGCGCTCAAGTATCGTTACGGGCGTGATCTCGCGCCGGGCAAACGCGGCGCGGATGACAACCTGACCGAGTCCACCTACGGCAATGACGAAATTGACAATGATGCCGACGGCGTTGTGGACGAATTGGGCGAAGGCATTGACGAGCCCGAGGAGTACTCGAGCGTGCGCCCGGTCTGGGATGACCGCGTGTTCTCCTCGGTGGACGAGCTGCTGGACAAATGCGACACGGGCGGGCGCGTGACGTCCACGACCGGGCGGCGCATGCTGCGGCGCTATGCCACGATCTACGGCCGCAGCCGCGAGATGTTTTATGACGAGCGCGCGCGCGCGTGGCGCCGGCAGGTCAACCTGAATGTTGCCTCGCGTGACCAGATCCGCCGCGTGATGAATCGCGCCAATGCGGACACGCGCTTTGAGAACAGCAGCCGCAACATGTCGATTCTGGTCGCCAACGTGATGGACTATCGCGACGAGAACAACGTCTTGACAACGGCCGGCGGCGAATACGGCGTCGAGGCCGTCTGCTTCAATGAAATCATGGCCAATGACGGCGGCTATGTCCATGAAACCGACTGGCAGGGCTGGAATAGCGAAAGTGACTGGGACGCTGAATCGTTCGTGCCCTGCTACAACTATTTCTACAACAATCGTGCCCGGCTGAATCGTTTCCGCGTGAGAACGCTGTCGCACAGCGGTGATAACGCCGACATAAGTTTGACGACCCCGCAGCGCACCACCAAATTCATGAATGAGTTCCTGGCGTGTGACAGCTCCTGGACGGCGAATTTCTGGAATGGAGCGCGGGCGGTACTCTACCTCGGCACCGTGATGGGGGCGACCGGCAACTTCAAGGTGGTTTCCTCGGCGGCCGGCAGCGGCCGGCGCTTTTCGGTCGTGGCCGACAATCAAGTCGCGCGCAATTTTCTGACCAACAACTTCGCCAACCTGTCGGACATCACGGTCGAGATTGGCAATTCCTGGCAGCATGGGCCGGCGTGGTGGTGCACACAACCCGAGCAGAGCGAAGAGTGGTTCTTTCCGCTGCCGCAGAACCGCCGCCACTTCTATTATCGCGTGTATGTGGCCAGCATGTGTTTCAACCCGGCCGATGGCTGGTTTGGGAATGCCGGCAATCTGAAAACAGAGTTGAAAAAAATGGATATGGACGGCGACTCCGGCGTGTACTCGGAGACCGATGAAGAGCAGCTGAAATATGTCCTGCAAGACGGCAAGGCCCAACGCGCCAATGGCGCCGGCTACATTGGCGTCATGTGCACCTCGGCACGCACGTGTCGCGCGAACTCGCAGTATTACAGTTTCAACAATTCGGTCATCTTTCGCCGCCCGGATATTGTCGAGCTGATCAACATATCTGAACGCGCCATCAGTCTCTGCAATTGGAAGGTGGTGGTCAACACCGGGCGCGATGCAAATGTGTTGTCGACGATTGACACGGTGCTGCGCTTCAGCGCGCGCACGAGCGGCGCCTACTACGACCCCAATCCGCGCATTGAGGCCAATGGCTATTTTTACATTACCAACAACCGCGAGATCTTCGACATTGACCATGCCAGCGGCGACGGCAATTATGGCGGCAACCGGCAGGAGAGCATTCCGGTGTATGAACTGCCGGAGAAGAGCTGGGGTATTCAATATAACATCACGTCGGTCAAGGGCCGCGATGTGACCGTCGAAGGCGCGTCCTGGCGGCCGGATCAGCTCAAGGGCGAACTGGTCGAATACATCTCGGATCGCACGCTGGCCAAACAAAATTCGCCCAATGGCGAAGTGAAAACCGTCGAGAGCAGTCGCCGTACCTCCCTGACGGTGACCGGTGATGCGGAAGGCTATGGCCTGCGCGCGGGCGACCAACTGCTGGTGCTGGGTCTGCCGCGCCAGGGCGGTTTTGTTTCGTTCACGCTCAAGAACGAATACGGGCAAGTCACGGCGCGCACGACCGAATATGGGTCGCTCGATGAAAATGAATATTCCTCGTCCTCCGAGAAATATGATCCGACCCACTACACCTGGGTGAAGTCGAACCGGCCGACGATCAGCGGCAATCCGCGCGATGCGCGCAACCATACGATGCCGACCGGCAGCTATGTCCCGGCCCATGTCAAGGACAATCGCTTCGTCTCCGTCGGTGAATTGCAGAATGTGCGCAAAGCCGCGGACTGGGAGAATATTGGCATGGACGGGCGCGGCAAGCCGACCACCCGCACCTTGCAGGCGATTGCCAAGTATTTCACGGTCTCCGGCATTCGCCTCGATCCCGAAGAACAGGGCGCGCACATCAGCGGCTGGAAACCGGCCTTTGGCGCCGCCCAGACGCGCGGCATTGGCAATACCTTTGGCACCAGCTGCGCGTGGGAACCGGGCATCTGGGGCGGGCAAACCTTGCGGATCATGTCCGGCCCGCTCAATGGCGAGAGATATTACATCACCAACAGCACGCAGAGTGGCCTGACCATCGCGGGCTACTCGGCCCAGCATGAAAAACTGCTGCAGGTCGTGCCGGGTGATCGCTTCAGCGTCGGGCCAGGCTACTCCACGCCGATGTTTTACTGCCGCCAAAATGGCGAGGCCGGCATCTGGGAGTGGCAGAATAAAGACCTCGAGCCAATGTCGTACGGCTTGTATCTGTCGGGCTTGAGTGACTCGATCAACACGACCGAATTTCTTGAGGAGAACCACAATGCCGAGCTGCGCATTGAGGTCTTTAATTTCCAGACGGAAGCATTTGAACAGGTGCCCTTGGCGCGCGATGACTACACCACCGCGGCCGCAGATGATGTCTATCAAATGGTGCGCAGCCGCACGCGCCTGCAATATGACAAAACCGATAATGTCTATTGCGGCATGATTCATCCGGAACACATTTCCGCCAACGGCGGCATCCGCTTGCGGATTACCCCCAGTAGTTTGAACGACAAAATGGGCAGTGGCTTTGCCTGGTTTGATTACGCCGTCTTGACACCCGGCAGCGCCTTCGGCAAGATCAACATCAATACGGCTTCGGAACGCATCCTGGGCGCGATCAATGGTGTCACACCGGCCGTCGCGGCTAACATTGCCCAGGGCATGGACAGAGTTGGCCGGCCAGCCTTGAAGCCCTACAAGAACATCACCGATGTGCTGGACGTGCGCGGCGTGACGCCGGCAATGTTCACTGTCATGGCCAATCTGATCACGACGCGCAGCGACCAGTTCCGCGTCCAAGTCGTCGCGCAGGCCTTGGATTGCAGCGCGCCCGACGGCATCTATGATCCGCAGCGTGGTGATCGGGTGATCGCCCAAACCCACAATGATGTGGTTGTTGATCGCGGCCAGTTGACGGACGACAATCCCGCCAACAACGGCTTCGTGTTCCTGCCCAGCAAGTAGCGTGGGCTTTCCCGTCTCTGCTGCTATAAAAATGAATTGCCGCAATTCATTTTGCACAAAATGGTTTTGCCGCAAAACCATTTTTCTCTGAACCCCGAATCCCGCCTGTGACGGAACTCCAAGCAGCCCTGAACCCTGAATCCCGCCGTTGGCGGGACTCCAAGCAGCCCTGAACCCTGAACCCAAGAGTGCTGCGCCCATTTGACGGGAACAGCGCGGCAGAGTACAATAGCAGCGTGAGCACCCGCGCCCAACGAGCGTTCAGCAGCATGCGTCGCAGCGCCACCCGCCGCTTGCGGCGGACGCAGACCCGCATTGGCTTGTATGCCTTCGGCATCTCCGTGGCGGTGCATGCTATTGTCTTGTGCGGCTTTTCCGTGCGCCACAGCGCGCGGCGGGAACAGCCGCCGCCCCAAACGCTGCTGTGGCTCACCCAGCCGCAACCGGCCGGGATCGAACCCGGCGTGCTGGCAACCTTGCTGCGGCCGATCGGCGCTGACGTGACGGTGCCAGTGGTGCCCGCGACGCCGGCCTGGATCGCGACGGTGCTGGATCAGCCGCTGCCGCGCGCGGCAGCCTATGCGCAAGACCGGCCGTCGGCACCCGCCGCCGGCGCGCGGGCCGTGCCGGCCGCCGCGCTGTTGTGGCAGGTGGTCGCCGACGGCACCTTGGCGCCAACCCTCCTGAAGGCATGGCAGCGACAGGGCCTGCAGCTCGCCCCGTCGGACGCAACCGCGGCCGGGCCCTGTGATGTCTATGTCATGATTGACTATCCCAGTTTCGCGCGCCACGTCCTCTTGACCCGCAGTTCCGGCAATGCCCAGCATGACGCCATGGTGCTGCGCGCTCTGCACACTCTGCCATTGCCGATTCCGCCAGCGGTGCGGACCACCGTGACACCCATGGGCTTGGCGAGCTATTCGGCACGCGTGCGCGTGTCGTGCACCGCGCAGGAGTGATATGCCGGTCAACGTGGCAACCTTTATTGGTGTGTGCGTCATGCTGCCGCTGGCAGCATTGCTGGGCGTCTGGCTGTATGAGGAATACTGGTTCCGCCGCCGCACGTTTGTACCCACGACAAGGGTCATGGTGCAATGCGATATTTGTTTGCATCAGTTCTTTTGTGAAAGAGATGTACGCCTGCCCCGCTGCCCGCAATGCGGCAATCTGATACGAGACACGCACGCCTAAGTTAACGTGGGTGCGCCCTCCGCATCGCGAATCTGCACGCTGCGCCTTAATATGTTTTGATGCAAAAGAAAATTAGCGAAGAAGAGATTAACATTGAACGTTCAACATCGAACATTGAACATCGAACGGAAGACGGGAAACCACCGTCGTGCGGCCGTGGGCCGCTCTATAAATTATCGCGCGGCGCGAGAATGTAAAAGACACGAAAGCCGCACTGGTGATCGGTGCGGCGGTGGAAAGTAGCAGGTACCTGAACCCTGAATCCCGCCTGTGGCGGGACTCCGAGCAGCCCTGAACCCTGAATCCCGAATCCTGGCAGAGCTCAGGCAGCCTGGCGCGCGGCGCGCCGCAGGCGCATGAAGGTCCGGCACGACAACAGCAGCAGCAGCAGCGCCAGGCAGAGCAGCAGCAGACTGACGCCGGCCAGCACGCCGGTGGTCAGCAGGACGTTGGGTGCGCCGTGCGCACTGCCGCTCCAAGCCTGCGCCAAGATGCGTGATTTCTCAAAGCACAAGGTGCACAGCGCCGCGACCGTGACGGCAAACATGAAGATCATCGGAATGAACGCCATCCACAGTGGCTTGCGCGCGGCGGCCAGCCATAAGGTCAGTGCCGCCAGCGTCAGCGCCGCCAACAATTGGTTGGCCGCGCCGAAGACGGGCCAGATCACCTTCCATTGGTCGCTGACGGCCAGGGCGGCGGCGGCAATGACACATACACCGGTCGTGCTGTAGCGGTCTGGCTGGCGCACGCGCCCATCCCGGCCGCGGCGCGCGAATAATTCCTGCACACAGAAACGGCACAGCCGCGTTGAGGTATCCAGGGTGGTCAGGGCAAAGGCCGAGACGGCCAAGGCGCCAAACGTCGTGCCCAGACTTTCGCGAATGCCCAGGGCCGCGACGCTCGCGCCGATGCCGCGCGCGAAGACATTGATCGGCCCGCTGGTTTGCAGCGCGGCAGTGTAGTCGGCCGTGCTGAGGCGCGCGGCGGCAATCAAGGCCACGATCGCCAGCACGCCCTCGATGAGCATCGCGCCCGCGCCGATCGGCAACGCGTCACTCTCTTTGTCAAGTTGCTTGGACGAGGTACCGGACGCCACCAAGGAATGAAACCCGGAAATGGCGCCGCAGGCCACGGTGACAAACAAGAGCGGGAACAGCGGGCCCACGCCGGCCGGTGCAAACGTGGTGAAAGCGGGAATCTGCAGGGGCGGTTGTGTCACAAACACGCCCGCGACGCCGAGGCCGATCAGGGCATACAGGAGGAACGAGCTGAGATAGTCGCGCGGCTGCAGCAGAATCCAGACGGGCGTCACCGAAGCAATGAAACTGTAGGCCAACAAGAGCAGCACCCAGAACGTCTGGGGCGCAATCCGGCACGCCATGCCTGGTATCGGCACACCGCCGGCCGGCAGCGCCAGCGGAAATTGGACGCCGGCCCACACACTCAGCGCCAGCAACGGCACGAACAGCCAGGTGACGCGCGCAAACGAAAAGCCGCAGCGGTAGACGAGAATGCCAAAGGCAATCGCCAGCGCCATGTAGAGCAATGACGACATGACGGTCGCCGGGCTTTCGACAAAGGTGGTGGCGACGACCGCGGCAAACACGGCGATGACCAGCACCAGACTGAACACGCAGAATAAGAGAAACAGCGTCTTGCCCAGCGTGCCCAAGTGTTGCTGAATGACTTCCCCGATCGAGCGGCCGTCGTGGCGCACGGAGGCGATCAAGGCCATGAAATCATGCGCGGCGCCAAAGAACACCGCGCCGACAATGATCCAGAGCGCGACCGGCGCCCAGCCGTACGCGGCGGCGGCAATCGGGCCGACGATCGGCCCGGCGCCGGCAATTGACGAAAAGTGATGGCCGAGCAGCACCGGCATCTTTGCCGCGCAATAGTCCACGCCATCCGGGCGCGTGTGAGCCGGCGTGGGATGGCTGTCGCTGACATCCAACACGCGCGCAATCCAGCGCAGGTATATGCGATACGCGCACACAAAGACAACGATGCAGATCAGCAAAAGCAGGGCGCTATTCATAGTATGGCTAGTATAGCAAAAAGTTGCTCGCCGCAAACGAAGTACTGCAAAACCATTCCCGGCGAATGGTGTTTACTAATGAATGCGCTTACTAGGTGTCATGCCAATTGTGGCCGCGGGCGCTGACCGCGGTTGCAGAAGCCGCCCTCACCGCGGGCGGCTACAAGGACGCGGCAAAGTAGAAAGCGCATTCATTAGTATCAGCAACACGGCGCACGCCGCTGATTGCTGAACCGAAAGTCCCGCCGTTGGCGGGATCCACGCCGCTGAACACTGAAAACTACTGGCCATAGGCCACGCGCTCCACGCGGGGCATGCAACTATTGGCTTGGCTATGCGGCGATCCCGTCATTGGCGTAGATCACCAATCGCTCAACTCTGACGATTGAAAGTGCAAAACAACGTCACTCGATTGTCACCATCACTTCGTTGCGGCGCATGAACGGCGGCGTCCAGGGCGGATTGTAGAATGCCTCCTGCGGCCCGGAGAGCGCCCGCTTGCCGTCGCGCGCCAGATACGCCCGCAATGCGGCGGCCTGCGCCTGCATGACCGCCTCCGTCGCCTTGCCCGAAAAGGAGATGACCGCAGCCTTGTGCCGTGGCACCTCGCGCAGCGTGACCTTGGCGCTGCGCGGTTCAGGCAGATCCCCAAGCTTCGATCCGGGCGGCATCACGAATGCCACGATATGTTGGCCATCGGCCGCCTGGTTCAGCACCGGCGCCGTCATCGGGATCACTTGGCCTGCCGTGTGGAGCACCGGCGCCGTCATCGGCACCTTTGTCGCGCGCGAATTATTGCCGGTAATGTATTGGAACAACTCGCCAAACCCCGCGCTCAGCGAGTGGTCGTGGCTGCCTGCCTGCACCGTTTCCGCCACGATGAAGCCGTCATACTGGCGCACTTCGTAGCCGGCCTTTTTTTCCACGACCGTGTAATCCGGCGTGGCAACGTTCCGTGTCGGCAGGTAGCCGGCGAGCATCCATGCCGCAAGCAGAAGTGCGGGTAGGATGACGGCGATGGCAATGATGATGGTCATGATCTTCGTTCTGGTTCTCATGATTGATTATACACAATCGACATTTCTGGAGAAGTTTGCAGTCTGCCGTTTTCGATTTTCAGTTGCAGACACTGGCGCACCGATCACCGAATACTGATCGCTGTTGCTTGGCGCTGCTCCAATTCCTGCCAGAGCGCATAGGCGGATTCGAGTTCGCGCGGGATCTGGGCGGCACGCGCGCTGAGCCGGCGTAGCTCGTCGGGTGCCGCCTTGAAGAAGTCGGGCGCGGCCATCTGCTGGTGCACCGCCGCCAGTTCCGCATCCAAGCGCTCGATACGGCTAGGCAACGCGGCCAACTCCTGCCGCAACGTGAAGCGTGACATGCGCGGTGGCGCGGGCGCGGGTGGCGCGGGCGCGGGCGGCACGGGCGCGGGCGGCACGGCAGCCACGGCTGCTTCCGGCGCCGACCGTTGGCGCAACCAGTCGTCGTACCCGCCGACATAGTCGGTCACGCGCCCGTCGCCCTCGAAGACCAGCGTGTCGGACACGACGTTGTTGACAAACTCGCGGTCGTGACTGACGAGCAGGATGGTGCCGGTGTACTCGACCAGCAGATCCTCCAGCAGTTCCAGCGTTTCGGCATCGAGGTCATTGGTCGGCTCGTCCAGTACCAGCAGATTGGATGGCCGGGTGAACAACCGGGCGAGCAGCAGGCGGTTGCGCTCGCCGCCCGACAAGACGCGCACCTTGGTGCGCGCGCGCTCGGCCGAGAAAAGAAAATCCTCCAGATAACCAATGATATGGCGGGGACGGCCGGCGACCATGACATAGGCGTTGGTGCCGGCTACGTTTTCCGCCACGGTCAGTTCGTCGTTGAGTGTCTCGCGCTGCTGGTCGAAATAGGCGATCTCAAGCTTTGTGCCGTGCGTCACCGTGCCGGCCTGCGGTGTCAATTGTCCGAGCAGCAGCTTGAGCAGCGTGGTCTTGCCGCAACCGTTGGGACCCATCAGACCAATCTTGTCGCCGCGGAAAATGGTGGTGCTGAAGTCGGCCACCAGGGGTGCATCGCCCCAGCCAAACGTGACGCCTTCGGCGGTGATGACCTTGCGGCCGCTCAGCTCGGCCGACTGGATCTGCATGACAACCTTGCCCGTTTCCTCGCGGCGCTGGCGGCGTTGCGTGCGCAGTTCCAGCAACGCCCGCACACGGCCCTCATTGCGCGTGCGCCGCGCCTTGACGCCCTGGCGGATCCAGGTCTCTTCCTGGGCCAGCTTCTTGTCAAAGAGCGCGTTCTGCTTCTCCTCAATCTCGCGCTGCGCCTGGCGCAGTTGCAGATAGCGGTCGTAGCCATAGGCCCAACTGGTGAGATGGCCGCGATCCAGCTCGACAATCCGGGTGGCGAGTCGGCGCAGGAATGCACGGTCGTGGGTGACAAACAGCAGCGCGCCCGGATAGCGCAAGAGGAAACCTTCGAGCCATTCGATGGCGGGCAGATCGAGATGATTGGTCGGCTCGTCCAACAGCAGCACCTCGGGCTCGTGCACCAGCGCCCGGGCCAGCAGCGTCCGCCGCTTCTGTCCGCCCGACAGCGCGCTGAACAACGCGGTCGGATCCAAGCCCAGGCGGGTAATGATCGTGCGAGCGCGCTGGGCGACTTCCCACTCGTGCAGATGGTCGTCCACGCGACCGTGGACAATATCCAACACGCTGCCCGGCAGATCGCGCGGCACCGACTGCGGCAGCACGCCAACGCGCAGGCCGGCCTGGATCGCGATACTGCCATTGTCCGGCTGCTCTGCTCCTTCGATGAGGCGGAGCAGAGTGGATTTGCCCTCGCCGTTCCGCCCGACCAGCGCAGTGCGTTCGCCTGCGTCGAGCTGCAGCGAAACCGCGTTTAACAGCAACGGACCGCCGTAGCTGATCGAGACATTCTGTAGATTAACCAGTGCCATAAGGGAGAGTGTAACGCAGCCGGTAGCCTGAGGACCGCACCCGGCTGTGCGGCGATGGTAGCATATACCGCGCGAAAAGTCAAAGCAGAAAGTCTCGCACAAGGGCACAGAGCCACCTGTCGGCCGTCCGTACGCCACGCGCTCCGCGTGGGACATGCAGTTGCCGACTCACTAATGAGTGCGCTTACTTGGTGTCATGCCAATTGTAGCCGCAGGCGCCTGCTTGGAGCTGGCTTGGCTAGTCCCGCCATCGGCGTGGATCCCGCCAACGGCGTGGATGACCGCGGTTGCAGAAGCCGCCCTCACCGCGGGCGGCTACAAGGACGTGGCCGCGGGCGCTGACCGCGGTTGCAGAAGCCGCCCTCACCGCGGGCGGCTACAATGACACTGCAAATCAGTAGCGGGCTAAGGCAACTACCAGGCCCCTCATCGGCGGTGATCCGCCATCGGCGGGATCAACCAACCATGCCTGGCCCCCGTCTGCTCGTGACTGAAGCGTCAGGCCGAATCTGCTGCTTCACTGCTTAACCGGCGGAATTGGCGCGGCGACCAGCTCGCTCTCCATGGATGTCTCACCCAGGGACGAAACGGCGTACCGTTCCGTCTGCGCATAGAAGTCGTTGTCCATTGGCCGCTGCGTCAGGTCCAGCACGTACGCGTGCGTGTCGGGATTGAGCGTGGCCACAGCGAACCAGGGCCGGTCATCCAAGCCCATGCACCCGACACGGCGATAGACGCGGTAGCCGATGACGCGGTCTAAGAATTGTTGCTCGCGGACTTTTGGCGGTGCATCCCAAGTGACTTTGACGTGACTGGCATCCACTTGTGTGAACTTGACGTTTACGGGCGCAAGCGGCGAACTGGTCGAGCGGTAGGGCGTCTTCACGACCGTCGTGTACGTGTCCGTCTGACCTCTGAACCAAGCGACGTTGAAATTGTACAGCTCCAGCCAGTAGTAGCAGGGATTGTCGAACTTGGTTACCTTCATGAGCATTTGATCGCGCGGGCCGACGCAGTCAATGTTCCCGAACGGATTGGGCTTGCGCTCGAACCCGTTCAGCGTTATGACTTCTCTGACCGGACGGTTGGGCAGGCGCAGCAACCCGTTCTGGTCGGTTAGGCCAACCATAACCGGATCCTTGGACTGGTCGCCGCCGCCGGCCAATTCGTTGACCGCGTACACCGTGACGCCGTGGTCCTCGGTGGGCGTACTGTTGGTATCCACGGTGACCGCGCGCTGGTAGATTTCCACCTTGGCAGCGGGTACGGGCAGACCGTTCACGTCCACGACCTTGACGAAATTCTCGTCCGGGACCGCGAACAAGTAGTCCCCATAATAGCCTCTGGGCTTGTCCCAACTCTGGTTCCAATAGCCGGCATCGGGCTCGGCCCAGGGGAAGGGACCGTGCCAGTGCTGCATCGTCTGCGGATGGCTCATCAAGTGGCAGACCATCTCGCCGTTGTCGGCCCAGACGTGGTCCTTCACACCAGAGTTGTCCTGGGCGTACCAGTCTGGTATGCCGAGCTGGTGCCCCAGCTCGTGCGGCAGCGACCACTCGGTCGAGTAGCGCGCGCCGTCCCACATCGGCCAGTTGTTCTCGATCTCCTCCTTGGAGTCGGTCCAGGTCCACATGCCCTGCATATAGCCAAAGCCGTCGGGTGCGGTGCACAGCTTGACGGCCTTGTCGCCGTTCGGGTCATCGCAGTAGATAATCCGGTCAAGGCGGACACGCGCCTTGACGCCATCCGGGCAGGACGGGAAAACAGTTGCCTGAAAAAGCGTGTTCATCAAGTCAACGTGCCAGCGGTAGTAGTCCTCAAAACAAAACGTTCCGCAGGCATTCCGCTTGGTGTGCCAGGTGCGGTTCTTGTTGATGACGAAGGTGAAGCCCCAACCCCACAGCGGGTCGCTGACGGCATTGTTAATCGTGGCGATCTCGGGCTGCACGGTCGTGATCTTGAACGTGACCGTGTGCTGGCCGGCCTGCCACTTCCACTTGAGTGGGAACTTGGCCCATTCCAGCTCTTTCAGTTTCTGGCTGCATGCGCCTTTGGCAACCTCGTGCCCGTCAATCAGCCAGACGTAGGCGAAGGGTTTTGCAGTTGCGAAACCGACGTTCCGGACATTGGCCATGAGGGTGAGCTCGTCGCCGGGATTGTAGTGAAGCTTGACGTTCTTGACGACGTCTGCGGGCTTCATGCGGTTGCCCTCGTCGCCGAGGTCGCGAAGCGGTGTGGCCGCGCCTTTGATGACAGGTGTGCCCAAGGCATCGTAGTTGATTTGCCAGTGGAGCCCGGCGAGTTTGGGGGTCAGTTCGATAAAAGCGACGGTAAGGTCGGGCAGGTTGGGGTGCGCGTCCCAGGCAGCCGCACGCTCTTGCTGGAAGGGCTCCACTATCTGGCTGCGCGGGATGATCTTCATTGTGGGCGTGCCTACATCGGCCATGTTCTCCCAGACGAGCAAGCGAATGCCCTCATCGCGGATGAAGCAATTGCTGAGGATTGTTCCATTCTTGAGCCGCAGCACATCGGCGCGCACGCCCGATACTGACAGCAGCACAACCGCTGCAAGCGCAGCCGAAAACAGCCAGGTTCTACGTTGCATGTTTTTCTCCAAGTGCCATTTAATACCATTTGCTGCTCTGCACCGCCACCGGTTGCCCGGCCACGGTCTTAGGTTACCAACGCTGCGATAAATATAGCAAATTCTTTCCGCTATTGCAATGGGCTCTTGAAGCCGAGATTTTCGATCTGCCAATGGCCGTCGTAGCGTGCCACAAACGCGGCGATCCCGCCCTCGGCGTGGATACGCCACGCGCTCCGCGCGGGGCAGGCAGAGACAGACTTATCTCTCACGGAGGCACAAAGACACGAAGACTGGTCAGCGGTAATCGGTATTCAGTGATCGGTATTCGGTGATAGCACGGCCGGAACGGCACCCACGATAAACACAGTAACGCCGCACCTTAATTTATTTCGCTGCGAAAGAAATTACCGCGAAGGGAACGCCGATCTCCAGATCGGCTGAAGGTACGCGCGATCACCTGATCGCGGCTTCTGTTGGAATGCTCCGCGCGGGACAGGCAGAGACAGACTTATCTCTCACGGAGGCACAAAGACACGAAGTTGCAAGCCATCTCCAAATGCGTTCGCAGAACGAATTTGCGGGCACCATCGATCACGCCTGCGGCCGGAATCATCTGCAAATGACGCAATTTGTCGTTTGTGGCTTGACGTGGCACCGGCGTGGTTTGCATTCCGCCGCACAATATTTACCGCGAAAGAACGCAAAGACCACACAGAACGCTGGCTTGGCCAGCTACGGCACCTGTATGTTCCATGCCGCCACAGGCGCGTCAATCGCCCAAATCTGTCGATTGAAGTTGCTAAACGCGCGGCAGGTGTGCCGCACATCTGCGTTCATATGTAGCTCTGGCACCAAGTCGAAAACTGCAAACTCCATGCCTGACCCCACTCTGGTGCAAAACAGCACTTCAGCATCAGCGTTTCTTGACAGAATTTACATGATTTCACATGATCGGAATGAACATGCCCGCCAGCCATCATGCACAATCATGTCAATCCTGTCAACAAATCTCCTCGCCTTCGCGCCATGTGGCCTGCCGTTGCTACCACGGAGGCCACGTGCGCCGCGAAGGGAGCGCCAATCTCCTGATCGGCTGAAGCTACGCGCGATCTCCTGATCGCGGCCTCTGGCGGAAGGCGCCGCGCGGGGCAGGCCGAGACAGACTTATCTCTCAGGGAGACACAAAGACACGAAGCAGTTTCGGGATACTGGTTGCTGGATGCTGCACCGAAAACCGAAAACTGGAAACTGAAAACTACTGCCCCGCTAACTTGGCTAGCTAAGGCAACTGCCAGTCCCGCCAGCGGCGGCGATCCCGCCATCGGCGTGGATACGCCACGCGCTCCGCGCGGGGCATGCAGCTGGCTTGGCCAGATAAGGCACCAGCCACCTAAATTTGTTTGCATGAACAAATTTATGAACAGATTAACTAAGATCGTCAACCGCCCAAATCTGTTGCTGACAACATCTGTCAAAGATCAAGGGTCAAGGGTCAAAGGCAAAGGGTCAAGGTACAGAACGGCCACGTCATGCGTGGTCCCGCCAATGGCGGGATCACTAGTCAATTACTGAACCCCGTTCTGCCCATGCTACATTATGCGCATTCAGAATGATCGGGTGCCGTCTTCGGGTGAAAGGGGCCAAAGCCTTTCGCGTCGTATGCGTTTGGCCATGGTGTACTGACAGACACCGAATTTGGCACACGTCAATGCCGCCACAACGTCAATGACCTCGTCGCTGGCCAGTTGGTTCTTGCTGAAGCGAAGTATGTTGGCCGGAATATCGCGGCGAAGAACACGGGTAAGTTCCGCAATTGGAACAAGCAATCTCCCGGCAAACTCATCGGCCTGCAGTTCGAACCACTCAAAAGCTTCCTTGTCAATGTCAAGTTGGAAATTCACCCAATCGTCTATCGAATTAAAGGCTGGCTGCAGATTTGGGTGCAGGTAGAGATGACCAAGCTCGTGAGCAACAGAGAATCTGACGCGGTTCTGTTGACGGCGATCCATGAAATATGCTTCATCGACAAGAATAGCATGCTCGTTCCTTAGGAGCAGTGCATCTGTGTTGCCATCATCACGGAGATTCCTCTGGGGGCGAATCTCGATCTTCAAGTCGAACTCGACGGCCTCAAGAATCTTTACTGGGACTGATTGATCGTTGAACTTGGAGCGCAGTTGGTCCGCTCTGTTTCGAATCGTCTCGAATCTGATTCTTGGTGCGACGACCTTCATTCGGCAGTCTCACTGTCTCGGATCAGCTCCGCCAGTTTTCTCAATTCGCCTGGCGTATGCTTGTCGCCACGCACCGAGCGGAAGAAGATGGGAAGTTTTGCCACCAGTTGCTTATCCTTAATGATGTCTGCGGGGATCTCGTGCCGAGCTATGAAGGCGTTGTCTCTGAGAGCGATTGCCTCTGTGGTGTTCTTCGCGTAGTCGAGTGCGCGCCGAATCTTGTCTATGATGGACAGGTCTTTGGGCGGTGACGCGATGCCCCGCTCGACCTTGCTCCAGTTGCTTGGATCAAGACCACATTTCTCGCATAACTCCCTGAGGCCAAGCCGCATATGTGCCCTGCGCTTTTTGACCATCTCTGCGAACGGGTTCATTTGCCAACTCCCTTAATTGTTATAGCTAGGTGGGTCACCAAAATTTAGTCAGGCTTTCTGGTATAATGCTACCAAGTGTGGTAACATTATACCACACTTTGCGTAAAAAGTCAAGACGCATCAGCCTCAAGTGAGATTTCCTCTCGACGACAGCACACGCACAAGAAGCAATCCATCTACGGACGACAGCCACTACCCGCGCTTGGCACGTGAATTTGACCGCGGATTCCGGCACACGGCCCGGATGAACACAGCGCACAATCGATCCCGCCTGCGGCCGGGATCATCTGCAAATGACACTTTTTGTCGTTTGTGGCTTGACGTGGCACCGGCGTGGTTTGCATTCCGCCGCACAATATTTACCGCGAAAGAACGCAAAGACCACACAGAACGCTGGCTTGGCCAGCTACGGCACCTATATGTTCCATGTCGTTCTGCGCAGATCGTCAACCGCCCAAATCTGGCGATTGAAGTTGTTAAACTGGCGGCAGATGTGCCGCAGATCTGCGCTCATATCTGGCTCTGGCACCAAGTCGAAAACTGCAAACTCCATGCCTGACCCGGCTGGCCCTTGTACGTCACGCGCTCCGCGCGGGGCAGGCCGAGACAGAGTTATCTCTCAGGGAGACACAAAGACACGAAGCAGTTTCGGGATACTGGTTGCTGGATGCTGCACCGAAAACTGGAAACTGAAAACTGGAAACTGCAAACTGCTGCCCCGCTAACTTGGTTAGCTAAGGCAACTGCCAGTCCCGCCAGCGGCGGCGATCCCGCCATCGGCGTGGATACGCCACGCGCTCCGCGCGGGGCATGCTGCCGGCTTGGCCAGCTAAGGCACCAGCCACCTAAATTTGTTTGCATGAACAAATTTACTAAGATCGTCAACCGCCCAAATCTGTCGCCGACAACATCGGTCAAAAGTCAAAGGTCAAAGGTCAAGGGTCAAGGTACAGAGCGGCCACGTCATGCGTGGTCCCGCCAACGGCGGGATCAACTATCAATGCATGACCCTACTCTGGACCTTTCCCCTCGCTATATTCAACGGGAACTGTACTCACGGACACTTCTCATCTGAAGTGCCGAATGTGCCACACTGCCGGCTTAGACGATGATCCAATGGTGTAGGCTTCATCAGAGTCCCGTATATCGCCACCAGTTTCCCGGATACAGCTTTGTGTTATATAAGCTGCAGCCATTATGGCATGTTCTTTCAATAATTGCCGGGGTTTCTTCAACTCACCCCAAACTGCGCCAGCAAGCCTGTGAGCGTCATGTTCTCTGCGAGCACGTCGTGTGGTATCAGGAGATATTTCCACGGTTTGCCTTTGTAGGTCTTCGCGTGGTCGGTCGCCTGCTTGCACCACTTCACCGCCGCGTCCTTTTTGGCGACGACCGCCGCGTCGCTCATCTCATTCTTCGCCTTCGGTTCCAGCATGTAGATGGCGGCGTCCGTTTCGGCCACGAAGTCCGGCTGGTATTCGAGGTGGTCGGCGCCGGATTTGTAGTAAATCTGGAACTGGCCTTTGGCGGGCTTGAACCACTTCGCCGCCTCGCGTTCCAAAATTACGGCGAGCTTGCGTTCGGCGTCTGATTGGAACTTCTCCTCCTGGTAAAGGCATCGCTTGAACCCGCCGAAGAGATACTTCGCCATGTTGCTCTTGTCGGCGGGTGTTTGGCGGTAATCGAGGACGGGCTCGGTGGCCGACGCGGTGTAGGCTCTCTGTTTCAACTCGGAGAAGCCCTTGCTGATCTTCACCTCGTAGCCGGTCGCCTTTTCCCAGTAATGCTCCTGCATCTGGACGTGGACGAAGCGGGCAATGTCGCGTTGGTAGCAACTCAGCACCTTGCTCGTCTCGTGCTCGTCCGGCAGATAGCTGCGCAGATGCTTCACCACCTGGCCAGCCAGATCGTAAAGCAGGTCCGCGTGTGCGTCGTAAGAAACATCGTCGAAATCAACGAGGCCGCTCACGACGTAATCTTCGAGCCGCGATTCCTGAATGCCGGCCCTGCCCATGGCGATCACATCCACCTGATCCGTGCGCAGATGCTTGGCCCAAAGCTCCTCCGACACCGGCGGATAGTTGAGCGTGTCCAGCTTGAGCGTGAACGGATTATAACCCGATTGCACCTTGCCGGTGGGCACAACCAGAATGCGCGGAATGTCAATGGTCTGCTGAATCACCAACTCCGTAGTCTTTGCCACAATGGCCGCGAGGTCGGGCTTGGCCGTCACCCCTTCGATTTCTAGCTGCGACGGGCGATACTGGGCAACGACTTCGTTCAGTACCAGCGCTTGCACGTCGGTATTCGTCAGGTAAGAGACGCTGGGCAGCATCTGCGGCTGGTTTTCCAACGTGCGGATCACCTGATAGGCAATCTGCGCCACCTGCTGCTCTTCCGGCGTTGTGAAAACGGGCGGCTCGGCGGCTTTGGGAACCAGTGTGCTCGTGGTCGTCTGCTCGGGCTGCAAACCCAGTTTGCTCGCCAGTTGCGACTGCGAGACGACCGTCACCGTTTTCTCGCCCAACTGCTCCGGCTCCATAATCACGTGCTGCAACCGGATTGGCGAGCCGGGTTTCTTCGCTTCGTCCACGATCTCCTGAAACTTGTCGTGCGCGATAATGTTCAGGCGGTCCACCGTGTTAACGCCGGTGCGCTTGCCGTAGGGCAGGCGCAGGCCGCGCCCGATGGATTGCTCGATCAGGATGCGTGCATTGGCCGCGCGCAGTGGGACAATGGTGTAGAGGTTCGTCACGTCCCAGCCTTCCTTGAGCATGTTGACGTGGATGACTATCTCGGTCGGCTCGTCGGTGTGCTCGACCTTGAGCAACCGCTCGACCATCTCATCCTCTTCCGCGCCGGTCTTGCTGGAATCCACCTGGATGACCTTGGTCTTGTAGCGCCCCTCGAAGAACGCGTCCGACTGGATCAAATCAATCAATTTTTTCGCGTGCGTCGTGTCGCGTGCGATCACGAGGACAAACGGCTTCACGATCTCTTTGCTGCTTTCGCGCGCATAGGTTTCCAGTTCGACTTTCACCTGTTCGTGCAAGCGGACGCCGTCCTGGAGCTTCATCAACTCGATGGCCTCCGCCGTCATCCCGGCCGATTTGAAATCCTTGCGCGTGACGACGGCTGGCTCCTTGACGAATCCATCCGCCATCGCTCTGCCGAGTGGATAGTCGAGGATGACGTTCTTAAACGGCAGCGCGCCCTTCGCCGTTTCCACGAACGGTGTCGCCGTGAGTTCCAAACCGATGACCGGCTTCAATTCGTTGATCGCCCGCACACCGGCACTGGCGCGGTAGCGGTGCGACTCGTCCATAATCAGCACGAGGTCGGGCAGTGCAGCGAGATACTCGAAGTAACTCTCGCCGATATACTCCGTGAGCCGCTTGATGCGCGGCGATTTTCCGCCGCGCACTTCGGAGTTGATCTTCGAGATGTTGAAAATGTTCACCTTGCAGCGCCGCACCTGCTCGAACAGTGTGCCTGCTTTCGCCTCGTAATTGTCGCCGGTGATAATTTCCGGCGCAGCCGTGGCAAACTCCGCAATGCCCTTGAAGACATACTTCGGCGTGTTCGGCGTGAAGTCCGCAATGAGCTTGTTGTAAATCGTCAGATTCGGGGCCATCACGAAGAAATTGTTGAGGCCGTGCGCCAGATGCAGGTAACTGATGAAGGCGCCCATCAGCCGCGTCTTGCCCACGCCGGTGGCGAGCGCGAAACACAGTGACGGAAACTCACGCTCAAAGTCGGTCACGGTCGGAAACTCGGCGCGGATCACCGCCAATGCGGCGGCGCTGTCGGCGCCCTTCCTGGGCGGGACGATTTCCGTGATACGGTCGAGTATCTCCAGTGCGCGGCGCTGCGGCGGACGCAGACTCAGGCGGCCGGCAATTGCGTTAACGTGGCGGTTCATCCTATTTCTCAAGCTCAGCCTTTTCAAATAGTTAAGTAACCCAGTTGTTTTCAAGGCGCCTAATCGAATCAAGAAATTTCATATCTCACCTTCCGAGCCTCTAAATTAATCATAGATTTCCATAGTTCTGTTTTGGCAAAGTACAATGAACTATAGATTTCTGTGGTTCTGTTTCCGGATCTCTCCGTCGTTGCTCATGGAAACCTCGTGATCCCTGAAAATATTCAGATACCTACGGAAAATAAAGACCCGGTTGCGCTTAAACCCGCTTATTTCTGCCAGCACATTCAGTTTCACCAGTGCGGCGATCAGTTCACGTGCCGGGTTGGTGTTGATTTCAAGAACCTTTTCCGTATGCGCAATGCTGATTGCCGGATTTCCATAAAGATGCCGGATCAGTCTCTGCGCTTTTTCTGCCCGGCGTCCCAGTGAAAACACGGCTGAATCCAGTTCACTCCGCAATGACAATATCTTTTCAAACGTGCGTCTGCCGTTGGTTGCCGTCGCCATCACGGCCTGCAGGAAAAAACGGCACCAGTGGCCGATATCGTGCGAGGTCCGCACCCGCGTCAACGCGTCATAATACTGGCTCCGGTGTTTCTCAAGATGGGCTGAAAGATAAAGCGCCGGCTTATCCAGCAGGCCGTTGCTGATCAAGTAGAGCGGAATCAGGAGCCGACCAATACGCCCGTTGCCGTCTTGGAACGGGTGAATGGTCTCAAACTGGTAATGGCTGATGGCCGCCCGGATCAAGTGGGGAACCTGAATGTGTCGATTGTGCCAGAACGCTTCCATATCCGAGAGCAGAGCCGGCATATCCTCATGGTGCGGCGGAACAAAGGCCGCATCGGATGGGGACGATCCACCGATCCAGTTTTGGCTTTTACGAAACTCGCCCGGAGACTTGTGTTCACCCCGGCTGCCGCTCAGCAAAGTGGCATGGGTATCGCGCAACAGCCGCAGTGAGAGCGGCAGCGTTGCCAGCGTCTTGACGGCGGCGTTCATGGCCGTAACATAGTTCTGCACTTCCTGCCAATCATCCCGCTTTTCCGGCGGAATGTCATCTTCGGAAAGCACGTCGTCTTCAATTTCCGTCTTTGTGCCTTCAATCCGGCTCGACGTATTGGCTTCCTTGCGGATGTGCATTTGGATGAAAAGATCCACATCGGGAACAATCCGGGTGTAGGCATTCAGTTCGCCAAGTGCCCGGGTCGCATTCTCCAGCAGCACATTCAGGCGCGGATCGTCCCAGCTCCACTCATGGTTCACCAAGGCCGGCAAGAAACTCTTGTATTGATATTGCTGCCGCCAAACGCCGGATTTAAACTCTTCGAATTTCATGGCGTGTCTTCCTGCAACAGCTCCATCTGCCCCGGCTTGGCCGGTGCCTTGGGCAGGTTCTCCACTTTGAGGCTGTAATCGTCATGGCCCCACTCGCAGCGCGAAAGCACCTGCTTGGGAATTTTCTTCAACGTCAGATTCGGATAGCGCTCCGTGCCGCCCTTGGAGACGCGGAAAGCGGCGCACAGCACGAGCAAAGTGCGCTCCGGCCCCACCTCGTCGCTCAATTGCGCGAGTTGCTCCGCGCTCAGGTGCTGGGTGGTTACGTAAATAAAATCGCGCTCGGTGGAATGACCGTGCTGCCAATAGACCGTGTCGCTCGGCGCATAATTGAAACCTTCCAGTTTGCAGGCAGCCTCGGCCAGCATGGCGGCGTTGAATTCCTGGCTGATGACCCACTGGCCCCACTTGTCTTTTTCCAGCAGCGAGGGCGCGAGTTTGTAATAACGAAATCCGCCGCCGCCTTTCCAGTTTACTGCTTCCGTGATGCCGCCGGCGTCCGCGCCATCAATCACCTTCTGAAGTCGGGGGATGATGTGCGTGTGACAATGCTCACCCAACTCCACCATGATCCACCGACGCCCCATCTTGTGCGCCACGGCCCCCGTCGTGCCGGAGCCCGCGAAGGAATCGAGAACCCAGTCGCCGGAGCTTGTGGAGATGTGTAATACAACTTGAAGGAGTTTTTCTGGTTTAGGCGTGCTGAAAGAGTTACCGGGAAACAGCGCCATAGATTCTTTCTTGGCGTCTTGGTTGTGGCCCGCAAGCGTGTGCTTCCAGAGGGACATCGGCATCATGCCTTGATTAATCTCGGAAAGGAAATTTTTGAGGGCTGGAACAGAATTCTTTCCCGAAACTCCCCACCAGATGCATTCTTGCTTTTCTTTCTGTTCATGCACTTCTTTCGACATCGCCCAGACGCGAGTTTTCTTCGGCCAAATTTCCTCGCCGGTGTTTGGCTGTCGTATTGGGTAAAACAGATTGGGGCGTTCCTCGGCACTATACCTGCATGTGTAATCCATCGCCTTCCATGGCCCGCGTGGGTCGTTGTCGGGATTTTTGTATCGCCCTTGTTGGTCATCAGTAAGCGGGAGCAGATTTCGTTGGAACGCCGGGCTCTTTCGATAACACAGAATATGGTCGTGTATGTATCCGAATTCCTTCGTGTCAGGAGGAGGCGAGTAGCGTTTTTCCCAAGCGATGTCACAGAGGAAATTCGATCTGCCAAAAACCTCGTCGCACATCACCTTGCAGTAGTGCGCTTCGTTGTCATCAAGATTGATCCATAGCGAACCGTCGTCTGCTAGGAGACTTCGCAGAACGGCCAAACGGTCACGGATCATGGAAAGCCAAATGGAATGTTCGAGACCATCATCGTAGTGGGTGAACGCGCTGCCGGTGTTGTAAGGCGGGTCAATGTAGATACACTTGATTTTGCCGGCGAACTCCTGTTCGAGCGCTTTGAGGGCGAGGAGATTGTCGCCGAAGATGAGGCGGTTATCGAAGAGGTCGTTGTCCGTGACGCGATGCGCGGCATGATGCCACTTCTCCGGTTCTTCGAGCAAGATGCGCGGTTCGAGCCGGGGCCGCACATCCTTGCCGATCCAGGTCAGCTCGAGTTTTGGTTTATGATTCGCCATGCCTATTTCCCAGTAAACTCGTAGATGATGCGTCTTTTCCAGTTGTGTGCATCATTCGATTCATTGTCAACAACCTCCCACCAGTCGCAATGTCTGTTTCACAAATCCATGTAGCTCATCTCCGGATATGGTTTCGGATTCGGCGTGTGAGTTCTGATCATGATGATATTTCTTGGAGTAGTCGTTTATCGCTTCGATCTCAGAAAGGTCCGCTTTTGCGTGGAACAAACCGTCGGTGTCGCTGGCATTCCGTATCTTGTTGATGAACTCCCCAAGCCATTCGTTGTCCGAGAAGTTACCGGGGAAATGCACGCGAAGCAGTCCCTCAATGAAAGGCCGGATAGCACGGACCACGTCCAATGGCGCTCCCTTGCGCTCACGGTAATAATCGAGTAGCGCGGAATAGTTCTTGATATAGGTCGATTGAGTCTCGGCTTCGATGTCCCATTCCCCAATCATTGTGTTATCACCGGTACGGCACAGTTGAAGAACCTTGATGTCGGCGGGAACATAGTCTTCCCACAGGAGTTTCAGAAAATGCGGGTCATGGGATAGAACAATGACCTGCTGCGCCCTGCTTGAGAGACCCCTAATAAGTTGTTGCGTACAAGTTTGACGAAAGCGGTCAAGACTGGTAAATGGATCATCGAGGACGACAATCTTATCGCCGATACGCGCATCTTGTTTCATCGCGGCCAAGAAGAATGCCAAGGCAAGTGCACTTCGATCACCCGAACTCAGAGTTGTCTTGAAGCATGGAGTACCGGATGGCGTTCTGTCGTCACCAAGGTCAACGGACTTGTCGTTTATCTGGATCTGGAATTGCGAACTGGGAGATCCGCCGCGATAACTGTGTTGCGTATTGATGATTCGAAAGCCGGTGTTGAATTGATCCAAGTAGTCGTTAATCGCTCTCTCATAAGTCGTGAGAATATTATGACAATACTGGTCGAGTTGTTGCTTGGCCGCTTCCTTCTGTCGTTCAAGATTAGTCTTGGCTGTCAGCGCGTCTTGATATTCCTTGCACGCCTGAACTACCACTAGATCAAGGCGCTTCTTCTTTGCTTCCAAATCGGCAAGTTCTCTTTTCAGCACATCGATGTCTCCTCCTTGCCGGGCTGCTGTCTTCTGCTCACTTATGAGAGCATTGCGCGCGTCAACTGTGGTGTTGTAGGCCTGGAGTGATTCTTGCAGAGCCATCACCGCATTGCGCGCGGATTGGAAGTCGGCACCGGGTGAAACGGATTCCGTAGGGGCCTGTTGTTTTCTCTGTGCCAATGCCAACGCAACGTTGCAGAGCGTTGCGTATTTTGCGCGAACATCATCAAACGCGAAATCGGGCAAGGCCATTTCGACGAACTGCTTCCAGAACTCGACGAGCGTCGAATTGTTCGAAAGCGTCTGTTGAGTCGCGCTGAGTATAGATTCCCCAATCGTGCTTGTGATGCGCTGGCTAAGTTGCGCCACTTCGTGCTTCAGCGCTTTGTAGGCGGTGTTGAAGTGTGAACGGTAGGCGGCAATAAAATCGTTAGCATGTATGCCTTGCTCGCAGAAGGGGCATTTGTCGTTCGCTACAAAGCCCACCCCTTGGGAAAGCCATATTTCGCCCTGATTTCCCATATTGTGAGCGGCAATATGCTGTCGAACGCGGACTTCGGCATCGGCGGTTATGTCCGCAAGTTTCTTGGCAAGGATTGTGAGGAAATCGGGCGGAAACGCGGGCAAGGTGATCCTCGTGAGCAAACCTTTGGTCTGAATTTCCGTCGCTTTTGCCAAGGTGCGCTGGCGATTGGCTATCTCGGAGGTCTTTTGCTGAATCTTGTTCTCAATGTCTGAGACTGGCTGCCATGCCAGATAGGCGTCAAGTGTCACCCCGTTTGGAAGTGTGCTCGATGCGCCATCTTTCTTCGTTCGGATGTCGGTGCTGGCATCGCGGACCTTGCCATCCAGCACCTCAATTTGCATGGCGAGTTGAACCCCTTGCGTGCCCACGATGACGCGGTAGAGATTCTTCTTGTGGTCATGGTCCACATAATCCCCAGCATACACATTATTGTGGATAAACACAGAATCGAATATCTCAATGTCCGGATGAATGGCCGTCCAAGCGTTGTTTCCGAAGGTAACAGTATTTCCGCCAATTCGTATCTGCACAGATGCCTGGGTAGTCGCGCCGAGAGTCTTTCGCTCCGATATAAACTCGTGCTGACCGGTCTGAAGCGAACGGAGAATTGCGCAAAGGGTCGTCTTGCCGCGCCCGTTTTCGGCGAAAAGCAAGGTTAGTTTACGAAAAGTCACGTCGCCGCGTGGTGTACAATCCAGAAAGCGTCCAATGTTCTTTATACTAATGAATTTCTCAATCATGACTCAGACTTATCTCCTTCGCCCAGCGCCTTCATCTCCAATCCTTCAATCTCCTGCAAGGTCTTGCCTGCGATTGCCTGCATATCGCCATACATCTCAACGGTGGCTTGCATGACGCGCTCGATCTGCTCGGCGCACATCTCGCTGTCCTTCGCGACACTTTGTCGCGAGAAGTGTCGCGAGAGGCAAGGTGACGGAGGAAGAGGTTCCGCCTCGCGACAGCGTGTCGTGAGAAGTGTCGCGATCATGGCTTTTGCACCTTGTATTTCGTAGATGAGCTCGCGCCGACCTTGTGAAGCAATCCCAATTCAACAAACCTCTTGAGGTGGCGCTGCGCTTTTCGGGAATCGAATCGCATGTGCTCGGCATACTCATTCCGCGAAACAGATGTTTTGGTGGATAGGAACTCCCAGCTTCTCTTCTCGTCATCGTTCAAGGCGCGCTGCAGCTCGCAATGCAATGCCGCGACCGCCGCCTTTGTATGCCGGTAGATCGTCAGGTTAAGATAGATTCCATCAAAGGCATATTTCGGCAATGGTAGCCCATACTTGCTGGCAGCTTCTCCCAGCGTCTTCATCCCTAAACCGCGGCCTTCCACCAACTTTGTCCCACCGAAACCGAACTGCAGCTTCGGATTCCGGTTGTACATCGGTGCGGTGAAGGCCTGCATCTGTTCTACGGTGACGGATTGCCTCATCACCGCGATGGCTTTCACCATAATTTTGCGCGGGTCGAACTTAGGCTTGGCGCGCATGGCTTGCATTCTCTCTTTTGAGTTTCATTTCCCGGCACCTTCTTCCAGGGCTTTAATTTCGAGTCCTTCAATCTCCTGCAAGGTCTTGCCGGCGATGCCCTGCATATCGCCATACATCCCAACGGTGGCTTGCATGACCCGCTCAATCTGTTCGTCGCGTTTGGCCCACTGCTTGGTTATGGCCTTCTTTTCCTTATCGAGGTCTTCCTTCATGCTTGAGAAGGCCTCAACGATGGCCTGAACACGCAGACGGAAGCGAGGGCCGGTCAGATATGAGTAAACCATTTCCATTTTCGTCTGCTGGCCTTCGGAAGCCTGACGCGCCATAGACAATTCTATTAAAGATTGGCGCAGCATGATCGCAACCGGGATGGCGACCCTTGGATGGATGACCCAAACTCCATCTACCAAATCGAACGACTCGACCTCTTTGGGAAGGGCTTGCGTGACCAACACAGAAATCTCCGCTTTGGCGGCCCGCTGGTCGTCGCGCAGTTTCGCAAGCCAACCGTCGCTCCAGTTCTTGGTGCGCTTGGACTCCCAGAGGATTGTGCCACAGGTTTGACCGAGTGGCCCGTGAATGCGCTGGAGCGCGTCGCCGCCGTGTTCACCCTTGGGCACGGGCTCAATCGTGTCGCGCGGGAACTTGGCCCGAAGTAGTGATTCCAGTTCCAGTTCCTGAACCTCTCCCTGCAACTGCTGCGAACCCTGCTCGGCCCGTCGCTTTAGATCCTCAATTTGTTTCTGCATTGAGGTGATTGTCTGTTCTTTCTCAGCAACCTTTAATTTCAATTCGTCCTCGGCCTCCTTGCGCGCCTGTACGCGGGTTGCGTTCAGGCCTTGTTGAATTCGCTTTTCAACAGTCAGGTCGAGTTCGCGCTTGGCGTCATCTAGTTCCCGCTGTTTCTTGATTATTTCCGCCTGTGCTTTCTGCGCCTCCGCGAGTTTTTCGTCACGGACTTTCAGAACTTCCTGGAGATCCGCGATCTCCTTGGTCTTCTGGTCAAGGTCGGTGGATAGCGCGAGTTTGGCCTTCTTTGATTCCTCTGCGGCAATCTTGACCCGCTCCTGTTTCAATTTCTCGGCGACTTGGTCGTCGAGCGTCTCCCGGGCCTTCGCGATGTCTGCCTCGCGTTCGCGCAGAGCGGTCTCGCGCTTGGCCATGTCGGCGTCCTTTTGCGTCAGACGTTTCTCATAGTCGCGACGGATTGACTCGACAAGCGGTGCCGCCAAAGATTCCGTGAGCTTGATCTTGGTCCCGCATTTTGGGCAAATGATGGTCGGTTCGGTGGCGCTCATGACGTCACGTCCAAATGCCCGCGTTTGTCGGGGCCAACGCGACGAAGCCGTCCAGCGGCCTTCAACATGGCCATCTGCTTCTTGACGGCACGCGATGTCAATCCCAGGATGGCGGCAATGTCTTTTGCGCTGGCTGTTTCGCGTTTGATGAGTAGACTCAGGATCTTCTCTGAACTTTTCTCCGCACTCAGCCGCGCCCCTTTTGGCTCCTCCCGCCGGGTACCGGCCACGTTCACTCGGAAGATGACCACGGCCGAAGGGCCTACTTCCGCGAACTCCGGCGGACGGATGCCTGCCGCGCGGAACTGATCAGCGGCGTCCCAGAGTCGGCGTTCCGCAACGTCTGTGTCGGCATTGTTCCCTTTCTGTGCAATCCACTGCATGGCATACCTGCGTGTTCTTAATGAATGGAATTATAGCAAAAGCTGCCTGCATTGGCAATGTGCGTTGATGGGTCATGCCTCGATGCGGCGGTAGCCTTCGGCGTTGCGGTCGAAGACCTCGATCAGGTGCAGCAGTTTGTCGGGTGCCGGCATTGCTTTATGACCTTTGATGACAATGTACAGAGAAAGTATAGCCAGACGCGGCGGAAAAGGCAAGGACGCCGGGCGCGCCAGGCGTGTTCTCATTCAATCTCATTCACCCACGATCCCGCCGGCGGCGGGATCGTGGGTGTCTCTGCAATCTCCCTGCGGCGTCCTCGCCGTACCGCCGGCGGCGGGATCGTGGGGGTCTCTGCAATCTCCCTGCGGCGTCCTCGCCGTACCGTCAGCGGCGGGACGGCTGGAAGCCACTTCTACGGGAATTTCTTTCGCAACGAAACAAAGTAAGGTGCAGCGCCGGTCTTCTTCGTGTCCTTCGTGACCTTCGTGGTGAGATGTGCTGTGACTGCGACAAGCCAACGAGCCGAGACGGCTCGTCTACGACAAGCGTTGCACGTCACGGTCTTCATTGCTTCGGCGCCGGCAGGGTTTCGACTAGTTCGCTTTCGAGGCCCGCCTCGCCAATGCTGGAAACGGCAAAGCGGTTGGCCTTCGAGAACCAATAACAGTCTTCAACCATGGAGGCCTTGAGGTCCACGGTGCACTCGAACGTTTCGGGGTTCAAAGTAGCGACGGGCTGCCAGGGGCGTTCATTGAGTCCGTCGCTGGAGATGCGGCGATAGACGCGGTAGCCGATGGCGCGATCGAGGTACTGGCGTTCGCGCTTGACGGGTGGGGCCGACCACGTCACCGTGACATGGTTCTCGTCCGCCTGCACCGCCTTGACGTTGGCCGGCGGCAGCGGCGAGCTGGTTGAGCCGTACGGCGTTTTGTAGGTAAACTCGAGCCGGTCTTTCTGCCCGCGGAACCAGGCGACGCCCACGTCGTAAATCTCGATCCAGTACCAGCAGGGCCGATTGTACTTGGTTACTTGCACGAGCATGTCGCCGCGCTCGCCGCAGACGTTGATGTTGCCAAACGGATTGGGCTGGCGGTGGAAGCCGTTGAGCGTGCGCACTTCCTTGACCGGGCGGTTGGGCAGGCGCAGGAGGCCGCTCGCGTCCGTGGTGCCGACGATCACAGGGTCTTTCGACACCGGCTTGCTCCAGTCGCCGTCCTCGATCACGGGAAAGTATTTGACGCCGTGGTCTTCGCCGGGCGGCTGGTCTTTGGCTACTGCGCAGCCGCGCTGGAAAATCTCGATCTTGGCGTCGGGCACGGCCTGGCCGTTGACGTCCGTAATGCGCAGAAAAATCTCGCGCGGGATCGCGAAATAGTAGTCGCCAAAATAGCCGCGCGGCTTGTCCCACGTCATGTTGAAATAGCCCGCGTCCACTTCGGAGAAAATGTTGTCGCCGTGCCAGTGCATCATTGTGCCCGGATGGGTCATGAAGTGCGAGATCTGGTCGCCGTTGTCCGGCATGCTATGCCCGTCGGGTTGCGAGGGCTCGCGGCTGTAATCGAGGAAATACCAGTCGGTCAGGCCGAGTTGGTGGCCGAGTTCGTGGGGCAGCGACCATTCGGTGGTGTCGCGCGCGTTGGCCTCCGGTATTTTCCCGACCGGGCCCCAGGACCAGGCGCCCTGGCAATAGGAAATGCCGTCCGGCGAAGTCAGGTTGCGCTCTTTCTCAACATCGTCGGCATAGACAATGCGGTCGAGCCGGACGCGGGCCTTGATCCCCTCCGGCGCTGCCGGGAAGATCGAGGCTTGGAACAGCGTGTTCATCACGTCCACGTGCCAGCGATAGTAATCCTCAAAGGAGAACGTGCCGACGGACGTGCGGATCTGATGCCAGGCCGCCACGCAGCTCTTGTCCGCGATGAAAACATAGCCCCAGGCCCACAGCGGGTCCGTGCCGGAGTTGTTGTTGATCGATATCTCCTTTTGATCGGTAATCACCTTGAAGGTCACATGATGGCAACCGGCCTGCCACTTCCACGGCAAGGCGAAGGTGGTTTCCTCCATTTCACCGAGGACCTTGGCGCACGTGCCGTCCGCGACCTTCTGCTTGTCGATCAACCATTCGTACTGGAAGGGCGCGGCGGGCTTGAAGCCCACGTTCTTGACGTGGGCGGTCAGGGCAATAGTCTCGCCGGGCTGATAGGCGAGGCGGAGCGGTGCCGCGACGACTTCGGGCTCGAGCGCGGCGCGTTCACCGATGTTCGACAGCGCGGCCGCACCACCCAGCACCGGCCGGCCGAAAGTGTCATACTGTACCACGCCGTGCAGGCCGGCCAGCTTCGGGTTCATTTCAATGAAGGTGACGGATAAGTCGGGCAGCGGGACGTGTGCGTCCCAGGAAGCGTCGCGCAGCCGCTGCAGGTTCTTCACGCGGCTCGCCGGAAGTACTTTGGCGGGACCGCCCACCGCGTCCAGCGAATCCCAGACCAGCAGGCGGATGCCTTCGCTGCGCGCAAAGACGCCGCTTTGCACCGTGCCGTCGGTGAGCGTCAGAATATCTGCGCGGAGCGGAAGCGCCAGGAGCAGACTGTAGAAGAACGCGAGGGTTGTGTTGCGAGTGGCGAGCGCGGCGGTCATTCCGGACTCCGGGGTTGAGATGTTAGGCGGCGCAGCGGACAAGCAGTCGGCAACGTCGCGCTGGCATTTTATCACAAGGCCGCCCGGAAGTCAAAACCATGTTATAGACACTCTGAAATTCCGATATAAGCAAATGCCCTAATATGGCGTGATGATGCGGCAGCGTCTGGCTGTAGGAACTTGAGTCCCGCCATAGGCGCGGATCAGGGACGTTGAGTGTGAGCGCGGCTCGGAGCGCCGCGACCATCCGCGCCGATGGCGGGACTGGCCAAAGACCAGCAGGTAAGCGCGGCAGTGTCTGGCAAATTCGGGTGGCATGTCCTTAATAGCGGAATTTCAGAGCAGGCACAGCGCCAGTTTTACTTTGTGGATGTGGCTATGCTATAATCACTGCGTTTGGACATGACTACAATGCACATACTATCACTCAACGGTGCGTGGCACGTGCGCCGATGCGGCACGTCGAACACGTATGCCGCGCGTGTGCCGGGCTGCGTGCATGAGGATTTGCTGCGCGCTGGCGCAATTGCGGATCCCTATTTCCGCGACAATGAAGTCAAGCAGCAGTGGATCGGCGCGGCAGACTGGGAGTACACGCGTACGTTTGACGTACCGGCGCCGCTGCTGGCCTGCGCGCGTGTGCTGCTCGAGTGCGACGGGTTGGACACGTTTGCGACCATCACGCTCAACGGGCGGCAGATCGCGCGCACAGACAATATGTTCCGCACTTGGCGCGTCGATGTGAAAAGTGCCGTGCGCGCAGGCCGCAACACGATTGCGATACGCTTTGCCAGCGTGCTGCCGTACATGCGCCAGCGCGAGCGACAGCGCTCGATGAAAGGTGTGCACAATGCTGCGCATGAATCGTATGGCCGCGCCTACGTGCGCAAGATGCAATGCGATTTTGGCTGGGACTGGGGCCCGGTGTTGGTGACCTGCGGCATCTTCCGCGCGCTGCGCGTGGTGGCCTATGACATTGCGCGACTCGACGATGTGCTGGTGCAACAAGAGCACGCGCGCGGCGCGGTGACACTGGCCGTGCGCGCGACGGTGGCGACCGCGCGCCGGACGGCAGACCTGCAGGCGCACGTGTGCGTGCGGCAAGGCCGCCGGGTAGTGGCCGAAGCGACCGTGCCAGTCGCGCGCGGCGTGGCGCACGCCCGGCTGCGCATTGCGGAACCGGCACTGTGGTGGCCGCGCGGGCTGGGCGCGCAACCGTTATACACCGTCACGGTCGAGCTGCACGCTGCGCACGGCGCGGCGCTGGATGCGTGGGCGCGCAAGATTGGTTTGCGCACGTTGCGTGTGCGGTGCAAGCACGACAAATGGGGCGAATCGTTTTACTTCGAGGCCAACGGTGTACCCTTTTTCGCCAAAGGCGCGAACTGGATTCCGGCCGATGCAATCTATACCCGCGTGTCGCGCGAGCACTACCGCATGCTGCTGCGCAGCGCCGTGGACGCCAACATGAACATGCTGCGCGTCTGGGGCGGCGGTTATTATGAAGATGACGCGTTTTACGAATTGTGCGATCAACTGGGCCTGTGCGTCTGGCAGGACTGCATGTTTGCCTGCAGTAAGTATCCGTACGAAGATCGTGCGTTTGTCGAAAACGTGCGTGCGGAACTGGCGGACAATGTGCGCCGTCTGCGGCATCACGCGTGTCTCGCCCTGTGGTGCGGCAACAACGAGTTGGAGTATGATTGGATTGGCTTGGGCAAGGATGAAGTGTCACACTACCGGCGCTTCTTTGATGTGCTGGTGCCGCGCGTGATTGCGCGGCAGGATCCGCAACGGGATTACTGGCCTGGCAGTCCGCACACGCCCGGCGCGCACCGCAAGCAACCCGACGAACCGACGCGCGGCGACGCCCATCTGTGGAGTGTCTGGCACGGGCGTCAACCGTTTGAATGGTATCGCACGGCCCATCACCGCTTTGTCAGCGAATTTGGTTTTCAGAGTTTTCCGGAGCCGGCGACGGTTGCCGCATTCACCCAGCCGGGCGATCGCGCGGTCAACTCGCGCATCATGGATTTGCACCAGCGCTCGCAGATTGGCAATGCGGCCATCATGCAATACATGCTGGATTGGTTCGCCATGCCACTCGGCTTTGAAAATGCCGCCTGGCTGAGCCAGATTCAACAAGGGCTCGCCATCAAATACGCGGTTGAGCATTGGCGGCGGCTGGTGCCGCGCTGCATGGGCGCGCTGTACTGGCAACTCAACGATTGCTGGCCGGTCGCAAGTTGGGCCTCGATTGATTTCCACGGGCGCTGGAAGGCGCTGCAGTACATGGCCCGCAAGTTCTTCGCGCCGGTGCTGGTCTCGGGCATTGAGAACGCGGCCGACGGCACGGTGGCCGTGCATGTCAGCAACGATCAGCGCAGCGCGCTGCGTGCCACGCTGGCCTGGCGCGTCACCAGCGTGGCCGGTGCGACGCTGGACGAAGGACGCATGCCCATCACGACGCCGCCCGGCGCGGCCCGCCAAGTGACAATCCTCAACCTAAAACGGCTGGTTGACAAACATGGTAGCGATGCACTGCTCGTGTGGCTGCATGTGCGGAAGGGGACGAGCGTGCTGGCGGAGAATCTGGTGCATTTCGAGCGCCCGCGCCACCTATGCTTGTGCAATCCGCGCCTGACGGTTACCACGCAGCAGGTCGGGCCGCAGGCGTTTGACGTAACAATTGGCGCGCGGCATCCGGCGTTGTGGGTCTGGCTTGAGGTCGGCGATCTCGCCGCGCGCGTTACGGATAGCTTCTTCTGCATGCCACGGCACGAGCAGGTGTGCGTGCGCATCACCGTTGCCACCCCGTTGCGGCTGGCTGAATTCCGCCGGCATCTGCGGGTGCGCAGCATTTGGGATACGTGTGAGCATGCCTCTGTTCGTTAAAATCTGCGGGATCACGTCGGTGGACGACGCGCATGCGGCGCTGGATTGCGGCGTCGATGCGCTCGGCTTGAATTTCTACGCGCCGTCGCCGCGCTGTGTTGCCGTGGCGCGCGCAACCGAAATTACGAACGCGATCGGCACACGGGCGCTAAAAGTCGGCGTGTTTGTCAATGCAAGCTATGAAGAAATTACGGCGATTGACGCGGCGGTCGGCCTGGATTTGATTCAACTGCATGGTGACGAGCCCGCCAAACTGTGCGCGCGCTGGCCGGGCCGCGTCATCAAAGCGTGTCGTCTTCAAACGACAAAAAATGTCGATTGTCTGGCCGACTATGCGGGCGTACGCATGCTGTTGCTGGATGCGGCGGTGGGCGGTGCGTACGGCGGCACGGGTGTGCGCGCCGATTGGCAGCTGGCACGCACGGCGAAACGGCATGGCGTGCCGGTGCTGCTGGCCGGCGGCCTGACGCCGGAAAATGTGGCGGACGCGGTGCGAGTGGTCGCGCCGTTTGGCGTGGATACGGCCAGCGGTGTGGAAAGCGCGCCGGGTCGCAAGGACGCGAGCAAGATGCAAGCATTTGTTGCAGCAGCGCGGGCGGCGGGCGATGCCTGCGTTTGAGGTGCTGGACTGGGGCCTGCGGCCGTATCGCGCGGCGCAGGCGGCGATGACGGCGCTGCTGCACGAGCGCATCGCCGGCAGCCGCGCGGACACCCTGGTTCTGGTTGAACATCCACCCGTCTTGACCATTGGCCGGCAGGGGAGTCGCGCCAATATTCTGGTGGCCGACGAGGTGCTGCAACAGCGCGGCATCGCAGTGCTCGAGGTCGAGCGCGGCGGCGATATTACCTTTCACGGGCCGGGCCAGTTGGTTGCCTACCCGATTTTCCATTTGCCGCCCGGGCACCGAAATGTGAAAGCATTTCTGCACCTGATCGAAGGCGTCATCGTGACGGTCTGCCGCCAGTGTGGCGCGCCGGCCTGCACGATTGCGGGGCTGACCGGCGTGTGGATCGGCGCGGGCGATGTCGGCGAACAACGCGCGGCGTGGGGCGGTGAGAAAAAAGTCGCCTCACTGGGTCTGGCGTTCAAGGCCTGGACCAGCTATCACGGCGTGGCGTTGAATGTCAATTGCGATCTGACGCCGTTTGCCTTCATCAATCTATGTGGATTGAAAGGCAAGCAGGCGATCAACCTGAATGACGCGACGCCGCAGCCCGTGGCGATGGCGCGCGTCAAGACCATGTTCGTCGAAACATTTCACCAAGTCTGGAAGAGCGCATGACCGCCGCGGGCGAACAGTTTGAGAAATTGTTAGAAATCATGGCGCAATTGCGCGGGCCGCAGGGCTGTCCGTGGGACAAGGAACAGACGCACACCTCGATTTGTCCGGCATTTCTCGAAGAGCTGCATGAGTTCATCGAGGCGGTCGAGGACGGCGATGTCGAGGCGATGCGCGAAGAGCTGGGCGACTTGTGTTTGCACATTGCGTTTCAGGCGCAAGTGGCCCAAGAACACAGTGAATTCGGCATGGCGGATGCGCTCGCGAGCATCAATGAAAAACTGGTGCGCCGCCATCCGCATGTCTTCGGCACACAGCAGCTCGCCACGCCGGAAGCCGTCTTGCACAATTGGGAACAGATTAAACAAACAGAGAAGAAACACGGTGCGCGCACCTCGGTGGTTGACGGCATTCCACGCCATTTGCCGGCGTTGAGCAAAGCGCACAAGCTGCAGAAGAAAGTGCGCAAAGTCGGGTTTGACTGGGAAAACATTGCGGATGTGCTCGCCAAGGTGGATGAGGAGGTGGCGGAATTGCGCGCGGCGCTGGCCAGTGGCGCAGAGGAGCACGTTCGCGAGGAAATTGGCGACGTGTTGTTCTCGATTGTGAATGTCGCGCGCTTTGTCGATGTGGATGCCGAGCGCGCGCTGCAGCAGACGGTGCGCAAGTTCATGCGCCGCTTTCGCGCGCTGGAAGCAGTCTTTGCGGCGCGCGGCGCGAAGCTGGAAGCCGCAACGCTAGCGGAACTGGACACAGTTTGGAACGAAGTCAAGCAGCGCGAGCGGACGGCGTTGCAGCACGAGTGATCAGTAATCAGTGATCAGTAATCAGTAATCAGTGGTGGAAGAGAGCTGGCTTTGCCAGTCCCGTCCCGCTACAGGCGTGGAGCGCGGATGGGAGCGGCCTCCGCGCCGCGAATCTGCATTTGCAGCATTCGCCGGGTGGCACCGGCTCCCACATTGCATACGCTGCATTCGCCGCACGGAGGCGGCTCCCACATTCTTTGCAGCAGATCGCCGGATGGCACCGGCTCTCACTTTGCAGCACCATAAATTCGTTCGCCGCGAACGAATTTCATCAAAACGGCGCGGAGTAATTTACCACTTTGCCTTGGCCTTCGAGAAGACGTTGAACTTGGCCTTGCCGACGACCGGTACCTGGCGCAAGACCGTCATGCGCGTGCCGATCTGAATCCAGACGGGCACGGTGGCGTTCAAGACGGGAAGTTCTTCGTTGACCATGCCGTATTGCGCCATGTGCAGGCGCAAGTCGGCATTCTTGATTGTGCAACTGAACTTGAGCGTGCCTTTGGCCAGCCGATTGACTTGAATCTTGGTGTAGCGCGTGCCCAGTTTTTGGATGAACAGGTTCTTCTTGTTGAGCTTGGCTTTGAAGGGCAGGCCGGCATCGCAGAGCACGAAGCCAACGCGGCAGGCCGCCAAATCGTTGCTCGTCAAGGTGAACTCTGCGGGCGCCTCAAACATGGCGCGCAGCGTAATGCTGCTCTTGCGCGTTTTGGTGGATTTCTGGCTGACCATGATCGTGAGCATGTTCTTTTTGGGGATGAAGCGCAATTCTCGATCAACCGCCACAATCGGCATGACGACCTGGGCGGCGAGCGTCCGGTTGGTCGCGTCACGCGCAAGCACCGTGACCGGATGCATGCCGGCGGTGGCGACCGCGCCGGTCAGTCCGCCAGACAGGTCAAGCAGCGCACCCAGGGTGCTGCAGTCGCCATTGATGTCTTCCCAGGTGACGAGCGGCAGGCCGTTGGTTTGCGCAAACTGATACGCCAGCGGCGCGTTGGCCAGCACGGCCGGCAGATCATACGAGAGCACGCGCAACTTCGCGCCGGTATCGGTGACGTAGCGGTTAATGTTGCCAGCGACGGTAGCGGAGGCGACACCGGCGGCATTGAGCGCGCGCACCGTGAAAGGCAAGGGCAGACTCTGGCCGAGATCCAGCGGGATGCCCGCGATAATGCCGGCACGTGAGACCGCAACGCCTTCCGGTACAGCCATGGGGGAGAAACGCCAATCAAGCGGATCGGTTGGGCCATCCGGCGCGGCCATATAAAAGTATGGCTGGTATGCATACATGTCGGGCGTGCTGATGGCGCGGATGCCAGGGGCTGGCAGCGTGGTGGCGACAATGGTGCACATCGTCGTGGCGACGCCACCGCCGTCGGTGACGAAGAAGAAGATATTACTGAACATGCCGTCGGCGGGCGGGGTCCAGGCAAACAAACGTTGGACCGGGTTGAAGCTCGCACCGACGGGCAGATTCGCAGCCCAGTACGTCATAATCGCCGGTTCGGCCGGTGACGTGGCAAGAACATTGAATGCCAGCGGCACGCCAACGAGCGCATGGCGGACGCCGAGCGGGTCAAACACTGGCGCATTCATTCCGCCGTCACCGACACCCGGCCCGGTGCAATTGATCAGTACGGCATCAACACTGGCATTGCCTTCGTCATCAAATGCATAAATGGCGATCGGATTATCGCCTTCATACAGCCAGATTTGCGCCTGCCAAGTAGTGGCGCCGAGCCAAGCAGGCTGGATCGTGATCTTCGAGCGACCGTTGCGCAAGGCGAGCCGCGCGACCTGGGTGGCGTCGGTGGCAATGCCTTGAACAACGACTTGCGCGGCGGGGGTGGAGAACGGTTCGGCATGCGAGGTGATGTGCACGAACGGTGGATTGGTCTGCGAGTTGGGCGCGGCCAGCAGCCAGGGGAAGAACACGCCAAAACCGTTGGTAGAAACAGTCTCATTGCCATAGGCGCCGAAAGGATAAGGGCCATCCGGCGCATCCCACCAGCAAAAACGGACATCCGCGCTGCCGGTTGCGTCCAGAGCCAACGAGGTCATATAGGGCGCATTGTTGTTGATGAACTGGCTCTGCCGCAGGCGGATTGAGGAATACGATTGGACCGACACGCCGCGGTTGACCATGCCGTGAAAGAGGACGCCGACGCCGTCCAGCATGGTGTGATCCGTCAGCGCAAAGCCATTCTGCAGGTGGATGAACTGCACCTCCGTCAGCGACAACACGGCGTTGGATGCGGCATGGCCGAGCGCGCGCGTGAAGGTGGTTGAGGAGATGCTGCCGGTTGAGCCGGGCAGCCAGGTGATACCGGGCCAGGGATTGATGCCGTAGAAATTGGTCCACAGAACCGGTGCGGCGGGCGTGCCGTCGCACTGCAGCATGCCGCCGGCAGCGATGGTGACGCTACCCGGCACAAAGTCGTTGAGTGCCACAAACGAGCCCGGTGCGACCGTCATGCGGGCGTTGGTGATCACGACGGCGGCAAGGTGCAGGCGCTCACCCGGTCCGGGTGCGAGCGCGAGGTCGTGTGCGAACGTGCCCTCGATCCAGATGCCGGGGCGCGTGGCACCGAGCACACTGTTGCCGGACGAGTGCCAGACGGTCGGCTGCGCGGTGTCGCCATACAAGGCAATGCCGGCATAGAAGCCATAGCCCGGTGCGGTGCTGGTAACGACATTGTCGACAAACGTGATCACCCCGCCGCGCATCGCGACGCTGTCGCCCTGCGGGCGTGTCACGACAGTATTGGTCATCAACACGGCCGCCCCTTCGGCGTAGAGAACAGCATTGGAAGTCAGTGGCGGCGGAAGCTGATTGCCGCCGCCGTTGTCGAGCCGGCATGCCGAGAGCCTGCACGTGCTGCCGGGCAATGCGTAAATCTGTCCCCATTTCTGATTGCTGTCTGCGCCGGTGAACAACGTACCCGCTGCCTGTAGTGTACCGGCCACAGTGAGCGCGGCGGTGACCGTGCTGAAGCGCACGGTCGATGCCGGCGCAAACTGAAGAGTCACCCCCGGGGCGACAAGCACCACGCCGTTGACGATGTGCTCACCGGCCGGCAGGGATGTGTCGACGGTAATGGTGCCCGACAAGGTGTCTGACCGGAGCAGCACGGCATGCAACAAGAATACGAGCGCAAGTGAAAAAGCAACGCGGTGACACATATTGCCTCCTTGTTAAAAGGAAAGTATCGCAGCTAACAAGGAAAGTCTATCACTTTGGCGACCGCTTGTCAAGGCGTGGCCAGTGGCCTGTTGCAAGCAAATAGAAATGACAGGGTTTACGTTATTTAGAAATGACAGGGTTCACCGTTATTCGCGTGCGGAAGATTCGTGAGCGTAGCGAGCAAATCTTCCGCACGCGGCGCCGCTTTTTCCT
>Ga0268276_1000699_pt1 | contig 37663 bp, 32 predicted proteins | sample saktaG_4_FD_190145 | JGI IMG/M metagenome (GOLD analysis project Ga0268276, IMG submission 190145) | Saline water microbial communities from Sakinaw Lake, British Columbia, Canada - sak_2010_1_5_45m | ecosystem: Environmental > Aquatic > Non-marine Saline and Alkaline > Saline ...
TGCGGTCGTGGCCGGTGCGGTCGTGGCCGGTGCGGTCGTGGGCCTTTTGGCCTTGGCGGCCGACTTTTTGGCAGCCGACTTCTTTGTCGCGGCCCTTGCCTTTGCCATCTCGAATCCTCCTTTGTAAACTCATTGAAACAGTTGCCCAACGCGATAGCGCCGGGAATTACAACTGCCTTGTCAATGAGCTTACCTGTTTACCTATTATTATTGTAGCATATATAATAAATCGTGTCAAGGGTTTTGACTTCTTTTCTCCTTCTGCTATAATTATAGGAAAATGAGCCGGCGTGGCGGAATTGGAATACGCGCATGCCTTAGGAGCATGTGTCGCAAGACTTGTGGGTTCGAGTCCCACCGCCGGCACGAAAAATATCCGCTTTCGCGGATTTTTTTTGTGCTTGGGACTCGAACCCAAAAAAGGGGTCGGGGGAATTGGGTATTCCCCCGTGTAGGAAATTATTCAAAACCGAGGGTTTTGAAAGAGCCCCGCAAAGCGGGGCGACGGGTTCTAGCCCCGCTTTGCGGGGCGGAGTCCCACCGCCGGCACAAATAAAAACACCTCAGACATATCTGAGGTGTTTTTATTTGTAACTAGTTACGAAAATTTTACTCCAACTTTTCCGTTACTGGCTTGGTTTTTAGGAATTTTTACAGTCAAAATACCTTTGTCAATTTGCGCGTCAGCTTTATCTATATCAACATTATCTGGCAAGATAATTTTTCTGGAAAATGGGCCCCAATAACATTCTTGATAAAAATATTTTTTGTCTGGGTTTTCATGTGGGTCACATCTGTCTCCTTTTATAACCATCATGTCTTTTTCTAGCGATATATCAAGGTCTTTTATTTGCACGCCAGCTATTGCAGCCAAAACTACAAAATCAGCGCCTGTTTCAAAAACGTCTACCACAAGCTCGCCGTCTTGGTCAAAAACCCCAGCGCTTGGCACTACCTTTTCTTCGTCTTCTGTTTCTACGGGTTTTATTTCTATTGGCTCTTCAATTGGATTTGGAGCAGGAGCCGATGCTTTTGTTTTTCTTGGCATAGTTTTTATTTAATTTAATTTACAAATTCCTTTTAATTTTTGAAGTTTTTTAAATCCTGCGAAGGTAAGAATAGCGAGGGTTATTATTATAACTACAGGGATTATAAGTTTTAGAGAACCCACTAATGTCATTATAGAGAAATTATAAAGTCCGTGCAATAGTACGGCAATAACTATTCCCGAAGAAGCCTCTAAGAATTTATTTTTTTGGTCGCACAAAGATATGGCCACAGCATATCCTATAACAGCAGAACACAAAGTATGCAGGAAAGTGGCCCCTACAAATCTCACCAAGGCTATAATAAGAGTGTGGTCTATTATTTGGTTTAAAGACCTTTGTCCTACTGGCGCAATAAGATATAAAACATTTTCTACCGCAGCAAATCCCAGGGCAGCTATTACCATATAAAGCATTATGTCTAGTGGTTCGTCTAAATTGGGGCTACCAGTTACTTTTATTTTAATCACTAGGTATTTAAAAAGTTCTTCGGAGCAAGCTATTATGAAAAACCAATATATAATGTTTCTAGCCAGCGTCCCCATGTTTATTCCGCCCAATAAACTCGCTAAACCTATTTGTACAAGAAAAACTGGCAGGGTGACCACAGCTCCCCATAAAAAAATTTTAACAATCATTTTTTTCGGCTCTGGATGCAGGTCTTTTCTTAGGTAATAAAAAAGCCATACCAAGCTTGGAAGCAATCCGAAAATTATATAAATTATTATTGTGAAATCCATTTTTCTACCATTAGACACTCCTTTTTATCGGCTATAGGCAGTTGTTGATAAATTTCCTCGGTAATAAACGGCATAAAGGGGTGTAAAAGTTTCAAACAATCAGTAAGAAGCGTAAGTAGAAGTTGTTGGCTTTGCGCTTTTTCTTTTTGGTTTTCTCCGTATAAGCGAGGCTTTTGTTCTTCAATAATTTTATCACAGAAAGTATGCCAGAAATAATGATAGGTTTTTTCAGATGCCGTGTAAAACTTAAAATCCTCAATTTCCTTAGTTATTTTTTTCGCCTGTTTTTGGAAATCTTTTAAAATCTTTTTATCCTTTACAGAAAGTTGGGTTTTCGCCTTTGGTTTATAATCTTTTAAATTCATCAATACAAATCGGCTTGCGTTCCAAATTTTTGTGGCAAAATTTCTGTATCCTTTTATTTTTTCTTCGTAAACTACTGGGTCATTTCCCGGCGTATTTCCCACAACCAACGCCATCCTTAGAGCATCTGCCCCATACAAATCAATAACTCCTAAAGGATCAATAACGTTTCCTTTGGATTTAGACATTTTTTGTTTATCTTTGTCGCGCACGAGCCCGTGCAAATAAACATTTTTAAAAGGAACTTTTCCTGTTGCGTAAATGCCAAGCATAACCATGCGAGCTACCCAGAAAAACAAAATGTCCCAGCCGGTTTCCATAACGTCAGTTGGGTAAAATTTTTTAAAATCATTTTTTCCACTAGTTTTTAACGTAGCAAACGGCCATTGACCAGATGAAAACCATGTGTCAAAAACTTGCCCAGATTCGTCGCCAGGGATTGGTATGCCCCAGGTAATTTGGCGGGAAATGTTCCAGTCGCGCAAATTTTTCATCCAGTGTAAAAATATCTTTTCCATGCGTTTTGGCACAAAAACAATTTTTTTATCTTTTACAGCTTTTACAGCAGAATCTCTTAATGACAATTTTCCAGACTTCGGTTTTTCTGTCATTTTTACAAACCATTGATTGTCTAAAATCATTGGCTCGATTAAATTTCCGCACTTATAACACATAGCAACATTGTGTTTATAATCGTGCTGGGTTTTGGCAGGGTCTAAAAGTCCTTTTTGCGCCATGTCTTGGGCAATTTTATCTCTGGCTTCTTTCACTTTCATACCCTCATAGGGTCCTGTAAGTTCGTTTAATTTTCCATATTTATTAATAACTTGTTTTGGTTCAGGAATTTCGCCTATATGCCTTTGCCAGATTTCAAAGTCAACCGGGTCGTGCGAAGGCGTAACTTTTACAACGCCAGTTCCAAACTCTGGTTCAACAGCTTCGTCGCCAATAACCTTTATTTTTGTTTTGCCAAGCAGGGTGTCAATTTTTATTTCTTGGCCAATGTATTTTTTATATCGTTTGTCTTTTGGGTTTACAGCCACTGCTGTATCTCCAAACTTTGTTTCCAATCTTACAGTTGCTAATTCCAACGGACCATATTTTATAAAATACAAAGGGTCATTTCTTTCTTCATATTTTATTTCCACGTCTGATAGCGATGTTTGATGTTTTGTGCACCAGTTTACAATTCTTTTTCCCTTGTAAACCAACCCGTCTTTTTTTAGTTTTTCAAAAGTTTCATAAACAACTTTTACTATGTTTTCGTCTAAAGTAAATTTTTCACGCGACCAATCGCATGAAGCCCCAAGCTTTTTTAGCTGGTGCTCCATAACTTTTTTATTTGTGAGAGTAAATTCCAAAATTTCTTTGTAAAGCTGGTCTGTTGGAATTTTGAATCTGTTTCTGCCTTCTTTCTCTAATTTTTTATCAAACACAACTTGAGTTTCAAATCCTGCGTGGTCGGCCCCCGGAAGCCACAAAGCTTTTCTGCCTTTCATTCTGTTAAACCTTATCATTATGTCTTCTAAGGTAACAAAAAGTGCGTGGCCTATGTGTAAAGACCCGTTGGCATTTGGCGGTGGCATTATAATGGTGAAAGGTTTGCCCTTGGTTTTTAAATTATCAGGATTAAAAAAACCGCTTTTTTCCCAAAGTTGATAAATTTTATCTTCAACCTCTTTTGCGTTGTATTGCGAAGGCAATTCCATAATTGTTTATCTATTCTACCCTTAAATTGGCATTTGCTTCAAGTTTTTGCCAAGCGATTTTTTTGTTCCTGCGGAAATATCCTGCAACAGCGGTCATCAATGCATTGTCAGTGGACAAATTAGCTGGTGGCACAAATAACTCAACGCGTTGAATTATTAGGTTTTTCACTGCCGTGGCAAATTGTTTTTTTAGCTCTTTGTTTGCAGTGACGCCACCGCCTAAAATAAGGGTTTTTACGTTAAAATCTTTGACTGCTTTTAAAGTTTTTTTAATTAAAACATCAATTATTGCTTGTTGGATCTCCGAGGCCATTTCTTTTTTATATTTTGCATTTTTTATTTTAACCTTTCTGTCTGCATACAAAACAGCTGTTTTCAATCCAGAAAAACTGAAATCATAATCTTTTGTATTTATCATGGGCCGGGGTAGTTTGATAGGTGTCGGAGACCTATCAGATTTTTGGGCGAGTTTAGAAATGATGGGGCCGCCGGGGTAACCGAGGTCAAGAATTTTTGCGCATTTGTCAAAACACTCTCCTGCTGCGTCATCTCTGGTTTCGCCAATTATTTCGTATTTGCCCAAATCACGCATTAAGAATAATTGGGTGTGTCCGCCAGAAACCACCAAACACAAAGCAGGGAAATCTTTTTGTTTTAATTCTTTTATTTTTTTATCTCCAAGCATGTTAACAAAAATATGGGCTTTTATGTGGTTTACATCAACAATAGGAATGTTCCAAAAATATGAGATCGCTTTTGCAAAGTTAACCCCAACCCACAAACACGGCTCTAACCCCGGGCCGTTTGTGACAGCAATTAAATCTATGTTTGGCTTTCTATATTTTTTAAAAAACGAAATTAATTTTTTTGCCAGTTCGGGCTCGCGCTCTAAAATTTTGTTTAAAACTTCTAATTTTTTGCTGGAAATTTCTAATTTTTGTACTTTAAGAAGCATAGCTTTTTCCAGCGCTTTTTGTAAAACAGGAGCTAAATTGCGCTGGTGCTCGCGTTTTGCCATTACTGGGTAAACTCCGCCGTATTTTGCATGCACTTTTATCTGCGAAGAAACAATGTTTGAGAGCACTTTAAAAGAATTATCCTTTCGGACATCTAAAATTGCAATTCCCGTGTCATCACAAGATGTTTCAATAGCTAAAATTTTCATGGGTAAATTATACTCCAATCATTGATTTTTTTCAATTTTCAGTGTATTATTCAAAATAGTTTTGCCCCCATCGTCTAGCCTGGTCTAGGACATTTCCTTTTCAAGGAAGTAACATCGGTTCAAATCCGATTGGGGGCACCATGGAAAAAGTAGAGTATCTGGACATCTCAAAAGCTTCAGACATAAAAAATTCAAAAGATAGGAGGTTGTACAGATTTTTTGAAATGCTTCCCGGGATTATAAGTTTGGGCACACTTTTGGGTGTGCTGGTTTTTTCTTGGATACTGCCCTCGTGGGTTGCGATTTTTATAATATGTTTTTGTTTTTATTATTTTTTCAAAATAATTTATTTTTCTTTAAATCAGTTGATAGGTTATTCCCGAGTTAAAAAAAATATGAAAATAGATTGGCTTGAGAGAATAAAGGGGCTGGGTGCAAGCTGGAAAAATATTTATCACATAATTATTTTGCCTACTTACGAGGAAAGTAGAGAAATAATTGAAGAAAGTATCGAAACTTTAATAAGTTCTGATTATCCGAAAGAGAAAATGATGGTTGTCTTGGCGGTAGAAGAAAGAGCTGGTGAGGTTTTTGAAAATCAAGCAAGAGCCATAGCTGATAAATATTCAAATAAGTTTTATAAATTTTTGGTTTCTGTTCATCCAGATAACGTAGCAGGAGAAATTTCCGGCAAGGGCTCTAACACAGCATATGCGGGGAGAGAAGTAAAAGAAAAAATTATTGATAAACTGACCATACCTTACGAGAATATTCTAATTTCGACTTTTGATATCGACACAAAGGTTTTTCCACAATATTTTGGCTGTTTGACTTGGCACTATTTAACAGAAAAAAATCCTATGAATGCCAGCTATCAGCCCGTGCCCATTTACAACAATAACATTTGGTCAGCCCACGTTTTCTCTAGGGTTGTTTCAACGTCAAACACATTTTGGCAGATGATTCAGCAGGAAAGACACGAAAAGCTTACAACATATTCTTCTCATTCAACGCCGGCTAAAGCTTTTTTTGAGGTTGGGTATCCGGACAACGTTGTGTCGGACGACTCGCGGATTTTTTGGCGAGCTTTTTTATACTACGACGGAAATTACAGGGCAGTGCCAATTTATTATCTGGTTTCTATGGATGCTGTAATGGCAAAGAATTTTTGGCGCACAATTTTAAATCAATATAAACAGCAAAAACGCTGGGCTTGGGGGTGTGCCGAAATTCCATACATAATATTTGGATTTTTAAATAATAAAAAAATACCTAAGAGGGCAAAGATTTCACATCTCTACACAATTTTAGACGGATTTTGGTCTTGGGCAACAGCGGCACTTTTATTATTTTTACTAGGTTGGTTACCGATACTTTTGGGCGGTAAAAGTTTTAATTTTTCCGTTTTGTCTTTCAACCTACCCATTTTAACTTCAAGGATTATGACGGTTTCTATGGTTGGCATGATTATATCTGCAATTTTGAGTACAACGCTTTTGCCTCCGGTTCCAAAAGATATGAAATGGTATTTGAAAATCTATAAAAAATCCACGGTTTTTTTGCAATGGATATTTTTACCTGTAACTTTAATTTTGTTCGGTTCTCTGCCGTCTTTAGACGCTCAAATCCGCTTGATGTTTGGCAAGTACATGGGTTTCTGGGTAACAGAAAAGGTGAGAAAGTAGAAAATTTGACAGAGATTCTTGAAAGAATATAATTGAGTTATGGATATTACAAAATGTGATGTCTGTAAAAAAGAAGTAGAAAAGCCAGTAATTGGGGCCATCGGATATTTTGTTGGCCCAAAAATTGAATTATGTGATGATTGCGGCGCACCGATTTTAGAACTTTTGCGAAAACACAAAATTATCGGAAAAAATAAACAAAGAATTAAAAAAAACATAAAAATATGCTAGATGATAACGATATACAAAAATTGGTAAAAGCCCAAAAAGAAGTTTTTGTAACAAAAGAAGAATTTGAAGGTTTGATAAATGTTGTTGCTACTAAGGAAGACTTGAATAAGGTTGGCGAAGATGTTAAAGAAATTAAATCTTTGTTGGTTGATTTTGGTAGCCGTACAAAAAATTTGGAAAATAAAGTTGATTTCATTGAAAATACATTGAATATCCCTGCTATAAAAAAGAATTAAATTTGACAAATGGTTATTGGGGGAGGGTAAGCGAAAAGAAAAATAAAAAATAACAAAAAATATCATTACCAAAAAATCCGCGCACTCGCGGATTTTTTATTTACTCGAAGTGGACGCGCTTTTCAAAGTTTTTGAGGCGTTCTTTTAGTTCTGGGTATTTTGATAAAGTTGGGTCTTTTTCTAAAAGTTCTTTGGCTGCAGCCCGAGTTTTTTCAACCAAAAATACATTTGATAATCCTTGCATTGCCATGTCGGGAAGCCCCCATTGTTGCGTGCCGTAAAGCGAGCCTGGGCCCCTGATTTCTAAATCTTTTTCAGCCAATTTAAATCCGTTGTCTGACTCAACTAAAGCCTTTAATCTTTTTCTATTTAACATACTTGGGTCTGTGGTGAATAAAAAGCAATATGACTGCATGTCAGACCTGCCAACTCGCCCACGGAATTGGTGAAGCTGTGAAAGCCCAAAGCGCTCTGCTCCCTCAATCATCATAATTGTTGCTCGTGGCACATCAACGCCAACTTCAACCACAGAAGTGGAAAGCAAAATATCAATTTCTCCTTTTTTAAAATCCAGCATTATCCTTTCTTTTTCTGGCGCTTTCATTTTTCCGTGTAACATTGTAATTCTCAAATCCGGAAAAACTTCTTTAGACAACTTCTCGTATTCTTCTTTTAAAGCTTTTACTTCGTTTATCGCCAGAGATGCTAAAGATAACGGCGCATAATTCTGCGGAACGAAACTTCCAGAAATAGCGGAAGACGGGCTTCCGCCTGCTTTCTCTAAAGATTCTTTTAGTTTGCTGGCGGTGGAATCAATTTTTGGGAAAATAACGAAAACTCCCTTACCTCCAGCAACTTCTTTTTTTATAAATTCGTAAGCTTGTTTTCTTTGTTGGGCTTCTACAATAATTGTTTTTACTTTTTTTCTGTTTTTTGGCATTTCGTCTATCAAACATAAATCTAAATCGCCATAAACGGTTAAAGCTAAAGTTCTTGGAATTGGGGTGGCTGTCATTGAAAGCAGGTGGGGGACTAATTTTTTGTTTTTTATTAGGTGGTCTCTTTGCTCAACGCCAAATCTATGCTGTTCGTCTAAAACCACTAGAGCCAAATCTTTAAACTCGACTCCTTTCTGAATTAAGCTGTGCGTGCCAATGGTAATGTCTAATTGCCCATTTTCTAAATCACCAAGGAAACTTTTTTTAGAGACTTCGGTTGTCTCTGCTTCTTTAAATATTCTGGCGTCTTTGCCGGTTAATAAGCCAACCTTGACGTCGAAGTTTTTAAGGGATTCTGTAATTGTTCTAAAATGCTGTTTTGCCAAAATTTCTGTTGGCGCCATAAAGGCAACTTGATGATTGTTTTTTACCACGTTTAATGCTGCCATTGTGGCGACAACAGTTTTACCAGAGCCCACGTCGCCCTCCAAAAGACGCGACATTGGAACAGTTTTTTCTAAATCTTTTAAAATAGCAAAGGCACATTTTTTCTGGGAGTCGGTTAGCTGAAAGGGTAAAGAGTCGGTAAATTTTTTCATTAAGCCTGAATCCATAGGACAGGCGTGAGATTTTTTCTGCATTAACTTTATTTTCTCTTTTAAAACATTAAGCTGTATTAAAAATAACTCTTCAAAAGAAAAGCGCGCTTTAGCTGCATCAGCATGTTCAAAAGAATCTGGGAAATGTAATTGCCACACAGCTTCTTGTATGGGTAAAAATTTATTTTTTTTTATTATTTCTGCTGGCAAAGATTCTGGGATAAATTCTAAAAACCTGTAAAGCAAAGGTTTTATTATGTATCTTAGCCAGCGGGAAGTTACGCCCCTTGTTTCAGAGTACACCGGTACAATTCTGCCTGTGTGAGTAAGCTCTTCGTTTTCACCAATTTCATTTATTCTTTCAAAGGCCGGACTGTTAAAAAATAAACCTTCTTTGCCTAAACTTACTTTTCCTGCCAAACAAATAAAATCACTTTCTTTCAAGGATTTTTCTAAATATGGCTGGTTAAACCAAATTACGTTAATTTGGGCTGTCCTATCTTGAACGACGGCTTTGGTTATTGCCATTCTTCCGTAAATAGATTTTGTTGTTTCTATCTCTACAATTTCTCCCTGCACGCAAGCTACTTCACCCAATTTGTTGCGGGCTTGGCTGATTGTTATTATTTCTGAGAAGTCGTCATATCTTGCTGGAAAATAAAAAAGCAAATCCTGCACTGTTTTTATGCCGAACTTTTTTAATCGTTTTGCATGTGTGACCCCGATTTTGGGAACTTCTTCAATTTTTGTTGAAAGTGTAATCATAGTTATCGCTTTACGACGTAATACATGGTATTGTGTGATTATACAAGACAAAATAATCTTAATCAATTTTTCTTATGAAAAAAATATTTTTTATCGTTTCAGTATTTGTTTCCTTGTTTTTTACGGTGTCGCTTGTAAATGCTATCCCAAATCCTGCTCCCATATATTGTACTGAAATGGGGTATGTAGCAGATGGTAGCGATTGTGTTTTTCCTGATGGCCAAAGATGCGAGCAGTGGGCTTTTTATAACGGAACGTGCGGGCAGAGCTACAAAAAAGAATTGGCTTGCGCAAAATCTGGTGAAAGTTTAAAGCCTGGCCATGAGTGTTGCGCTAGCTTGATCCCAATTCAGATAAAGGTTTCTGGCACTCCGGAAGGAATATGCCCGATGGTTCAGGGAGCTTGGTTAATTTGCGCCCCTTGCGGCAATGGAGTTTGCGATACGGTTGCAGAAAGTATTTGTAATTGCCCAGAAGATTGTAGCGCTAGTTCTCCTATAATATCGACAGACAATCCTTCCGACGGCAAAGCTGCGGAGGTAATGATTACGCCGGATGTTGCCCTGTTGCAGGCAGTAGAAAAATTGGGCGACGTGAAGAATATTAAGATAGATTTGGAGCAATCAAAATATACTATTTCTGGCGAAAGAGAGGTAAAAATATTGGGTTTGTTTAATGTTAAAATGGCAGTTAGTGTAGAAGTTGATGCCCAAACCGGAGAAGTATCTAAAATTCAGAAGCCATGGTGGAGTTTTTTAGCGTGGTAGGACAATAAGATACAAAAAAAGACATCGTTGCAAAAACGATGTCTTTTTTTGTGATTTAATATATAATAAATTCAGGCAAAAATTATTTTGCAATGGCAACAAAAACATTATTTTTATTTATAATTTTAGGGATTTTTTTTGCAGGCGCGATTTTAACGCTTCCGCCGTTTTTGGAAGTTTCAGCCCCAGTCTATGAATCTGAGCCCGTGGCAAACAATACAAATAATATAAATAATAATAATTATAGTATGCAGCAAAACAAGGATAATCAAAGTTCATATAATGCTGAGTTTAGTGAAAGATATCCCAACCCGATTTTTGCAAAAGACGTGGAAACAAAAATTAAGGGCTTGAGATATTTGTCGGTGTGGGATAAATCTATGGAGGTAGAAGACCCCATAACAATGTCTGGTTGGATTTCAAATGAAAAAGGAGATAAATTTCCAGCTCACCAGGAAGGCGTTTTGGCCGCGCTAAATAGCGTTAATTTTAACCCGCAGACAGATGAGCAAGCCATGGAAGTAGCAGCTATACAGTGGTTGTATTCTAATGATAATTTTGTTTTTGTTCAAAAACCGTTTCCGCCATATATTGAAGCTCCTCAAGATGCGATTGATAAAATAGAATTGCCCAAAATTAAAAAAATTGGAGACAATTACGAGGTGACTTTCTATGTTTATTCTAATAGCTTCAATTCAAGATGGTTTGGGAAAGATATTCGTTCTATAAGTAAATACACTTTTTTGGTGGGGCAGGGAGTTTATGAAATGCAAAGCCAAGAAACTATTTGGGGTACTCCCGATTCTTTACCAGAAACGAGCTTACCTTTTTAAGTGTGCCCCCAAGAGGATTCGAAGAGTTGCCCGAAGGCATCGCCTCCTCGCCCTTCGTCGCTTCGCTCTTCAGGGTTTGAAGACCTGCGGGCTCGTCGCGATTCGGGGGGCAGGTTCTCGCCACACTGAGAGAATTATAAAAAATTGAAGGCGAAATTGCCTGCAATTTTCTTATAAGTGTCCCCAGTAGGATTCGAACCTGCATCCCAAGCTCCGCAAGCTTGTATTCTATCCATTGAACTATGGGGACGTGTTTATTTTGGCATAACAACTTTAAAGTCTCCTAGCGCGTAAGCTGCCACCTGGTATTGCGGAAAATAAAATGTAATATTATTTTCAGTTATTAAAAATGTAGAAAAGTTTTCTGCATCAGGTCCGGCTCCGGTATCAAGGCAAGCTCCGCCGTTATCCCCAACAAGATTTTTTATTTGTTTTTTTAAATCTTCAATGCAATAGTCAGAAATTTTTTGTAAATAATCATCTTTTCCATCAAATAAATCAGCCAGTTGTAGTTCCTTTTTATTTTTAACGTCATAGTTTAGCGCTTTAAAATAATTTGCTCCATGCGCGCCTCCCGTGTAATCTGATATTGTGAAAACAATGCTTACGGTATCTTGGTCTACAAGGCCGTGGTCATAGTTCATGGAAAAATAATATTCTCTGGGATATTTGGCATAACCTTCCGGATCAGTTTGCTTTACTGCGTTGTCATTTTCCAATGACATTTGTTTAAATTCGGCTAACTCGTTGTTAACTATGTCTTCTATTTTGCTGTTAAAATCATTCAATCCTTCAACGTAAGGATACGTTATGTCAATGCTAAAAGGCTTTGTTTCGTCAGTTATATTTTTACTTTCAAGAGCTATTATTTGGTTTTGAGTTTGGCTTAAATTGCTTTCTGTCTGTTCGCCAGCGTCTGTTACGCTATTTCTATAATAGTACAAACAAAATCCGCCGGCGATTAGTATAGCTATTATTATGATTGTCAAAATAAGCCCTTTGTGTTTCATGGCGGAGGAGGTGGGACTCGAACCCACGAACCCCTTGCGAGGTTCCACTTTTCAAGAGTGGTGCAATAGCCACTATGCGACTCCTCCAATGTCTATTTTTATCACAAAAATTGCTTTTTAGCAAATTGACTTTAAAGGTTTTTAAAGTTAGAATAAGAAACGAAAGGAGAGGTGCCTGAGTGGTTTAAAGGAGCAGGTTGCTAACCTGCGCCCCTTCGGGGGCTCGTGGGTTCAAATCCCACCCTCTCCGCTTTTTATCCTTCGCGGGCGATGCAGATTCCCCAGACAGATTTCGCGCCTGGGTATCCATTTGTGGGTTGTTGCAAGACGCGGGCGCATTCTTGCATGGTGGAGCCGGTGGTGTAAACATCATCAACTAAGAATATTTTTTTGTCTAAAAATTGTGGGATGTCCGACATCCCCCCATTTTTTATTGCGAAAGCCCCTTGCAGGTTTTTCTCCCTTTCCGCTTTTCCGAGTCCCGCCTGGGACTCGGTGTGTTTTGTTTTTATCAGAAAATCGTTGAGGACTGGAATTTTTATTATTTTTGAAAGCTCTTTTGCTAATTCTTTTGATTGATTATATCCGCGTTCTTTTATTTTCTTTTTGTCTAAGGGCACCGGCACTAAAATTGAGTTTTCCCAAATTTCATTAGTATTTTTTCCTGAAATAAAAAAATGTTCCGCCAAAATACTTGCTAGAGTTTTAGCCAAATCTTTCAGATAGGGCTTGTATTTGAACTGGTGGATTAATTTTCTCGTTAAAGATTTCTCTTTGTAGGGTAGCGCGAAATAAAGTCCGTCAAGTTCTTTGTCTTGGCACCTTTGGCATTTTCCCGTCCGCCGGCTGGCGGATTGACCGATGGGCATGCACATAGGTTTTTGTTCGCAAAGGCAATAATTAAATTGCAAAATATCTAAAATCGCGCGACAGTCGTCGCATAAATAGGATCCTTCTTTCTGACAGCCCAAGCATAATTTTGGGAACAATAAGTCCAGGATAAAATTTCTAGTTTTTGATGTTGGCTTATCCACAGTGCTGTTTTACTTTTTTCATTGTATAATAAATATGAACTCTATTAAAAGAGCTGATTTTTAAGGCATAACAAAGATGGATTTAAAATCTTTAGGAAAATTAAATATATTCTCCAACCCTTTGAAGATGTTTTTTCCTAAAAAAATGGTTGGAATTGACATAGGCACGTCTGGAATTAAAGTTGTGGAACTATCAAGGTGGGGTCAGGGTAAAACATTGGAAAACTATGGCGAGATCAAGTCGGCTTCTCTTTACAAAGAGCCATTTAGAAATGCCGAAAAAGGAGGGTATTTGCTTTCTAACTATTTTGTTTCCAGAGCCGTAAGGGCTGTGTTGGATGAGGCGAAAATAAAAACAAAAGCAGTTATATTCTCAATTCCTGATTTTTCTACTTTTTGCACTTCTTTTGAATTACCCCCCATGAACGCCAACGAGCTGAGCGAGGCAGTTTATTACAATGCTGCCCAATATATTCCCTTGCCGGTTACAGAAACAACTTTAGATTGGCGTCTAGTAAAAGGGACTCCTGGTGCCAAGCAGTCGTCTTTAGAAATATTTTTAGTCGCTATCCCAAATCACGTTGTGGAGGATTATCAAAAAGTTGCCCAACAAGCGGGGCTTGAGCTTTATGCGGTTGAGGCTGAAGCGCTGGGACTAGTTAGGTCTTTATCTGGATCTGGGGTGTCGTCTGGATCGCATTCGGATAAAAATTGCGTATGTCTTATAGATATAGGGGTTCAAAGCACAACTATTAATATTATTGACAGAGAGAGCCTGAAAAAAAGTTACAGTTTTGATTTCGCAGGTAGCCAACTTACTTATAGCATAGCTTCTTCTCTTGGTTTGGGTCACACGGAAGCGGAGGAATTGAAAAATAAAGAAGGGTTAACTTCTTCGAAAGAAGAGATTTCCAAGGTTTTATATTTGTTGATAGATCCGCTAATAATTGAAGTTAAAAAAGTGTTATCAGATTTTTATATACAGGGCGGAAAAGACGTAGATGTAATTTATTTAACCGGAGGTACCTCAAGCTTGCCCGGTCTTAGAGAGTACTTTGCTGAGGTTTTCAAAAAAAGGGTTGAAATTCCAAATTGTTTTTCTGAGCTTTTGTATCCGCCGATTCTGGAAAAAACCCTTGGGCAAATGGCGCCAAGTTTTTCTGTGGCTACGGGCGTGGCGCTTGGAGGGCTAGAAACATAATGGTATAATTAAATAATAAGATGGATTTTTCTGCGATTTTCCAACTTAGAACCAAAAAATTTTGGTGGATGGATGTGATTTTCTATTTTGTGATATCTTTGTTGATAGCTACTATTTTTTGTTACGTTATATTTTGGGTAAAAAACAACATCCAACGAGAGGATATAGAAAAAGAAGCCGTGGCCTTGCAAACAGTTGGCACAGAACAACAGAAAGAATACGAGAAAACCGTTGTAACCTACCAAAATAAGATTAACGATTTTTCCAACTTGTTGAGAAACCACGAGTTCGCTTCAAACGTGTTTGCTTTTATGCAGGCACAAACTATGCCTGATGTTTGGTTTAAACAATTCAGCCTAGATAAAAAAAACAGCAGTGTTCAATTGTCTGGCGAGTCTAATAATATGGACGCGTTTTCTAGGCAGGTGGCAATTTTTGAAAAAAACGAATATGTTAAAAGTATAACAACTCTAAATTCATCCCTGGGGGCTTCTGCAAGGATTAGCTTTAATATAAATCTTATTTTAGATCAGAGAATATTCGATTATATATCCGACGCAAGTGTAGCTTCTGAGGCGGACGCATCCTCAAACCAATCGCCAGATCAAGAAGGTCAGGCGACTGCGCCAGACCAGACTGCATTGGCAGATCAAGAAAATCCCCAAACGCCTCCCGAGAACGAAAATGCTGAAACCCAAAATTCTCCAGACCAAGAACAGCAGGTTGCAACAGAAAAAAGCAGTGAGAAATTAATTACCTTTTTTCACATTCCTTTAAATCCAGAGGTTATAGGAATCATAGATGAAGTAAACCATGCAATAACCCTAGACGTCCCATTTGGGACAGATGTAAAAAATTTAACGCCTTTAATAGTAATGTCTCCAGGAGCCACCGTATTGCCGGCGCCCCGAGTCTCTCAAGATTTTGAAATCCCGGTCACCTATATTGTCACTGCGGAAGACGGCACCATTCAGAATTATGTAGTAAAAGTAGTTGTCGGCGCTCCTGCCGAACCGGTTGCCGAAAAAAAATCTAGCCAATCAGGATATGTTATTCTGGTTATTGTTGCGCTGGTTGTTATCGTTGTCCTTGTGGTTGCATCTTTATTTTTAAGATTTTTAAGAAAAAGACAAAAAAATGCATATTGATCGCCCCATTTCAATAGCTTTAATACTTTTTATAATCCTGTTGTTGGTATTCTTTTTGGTGGCGCCAGAATATGCTACGTTTAGAAAATTACGAACTCAACTGGGAGAAAGTAGGGCAGAATTTAATGCCGAGTTTGATTATTACGCTGCTATTGCTAGAACTTACTATGACTTGCAAAGTCGGCAAGATGATATTAAAAAAATTGACGACGCACTTCCCTCGACTCCCGATCTTGGCAGAATTGTTTATTATTTGCAGCAAATTGCCTCAGAAAACGGCTTATTAGTGAAGAATTTATTTTTGTCTAAGTCGTCTGTCGTCAACGCTTCAGCAAAAACCGCTAACGGTGTTAAAGATTTAGTTTTTTCAATGAATTTATCGGGGGGGTATCCAGCTTTACAGAATTTTATTGTGTCTTTAGAAAAAGCGTCGCGTATTTTCGAGGTTACCAGCATTTCTTTCGGTTCCGGATCTGTTACGTCATCTCAACTTTTGAGCCAATCCCAATCGCAAACACAATTATCAACACAACAAATGTATAGCTTTAATTTACAAATAAAAACACACGCATATTAAAAAATGGCAGTAGTATTTATATCACCGAAAAAAAGACAGAAAATGTTCTTCACCGGGATTACGGCAATACTCCTGCTATTTTTAGCTGTTATGTTTTTGGGAGTATTTTTTTCGTCTCCAAAAGAAACCTCTTCAGTTTTGGTTTTCAATAAGCCTAAAGTTAGCATAGATATGTCTATCTTCAGCTCCGAACAGTTTAGAGACCTTCAGCCGTTTTCCGAGATGCAAATACAATATAGCTATAGCGCTACTACAAAGGACAATAAAACACAAAAAGGATTTGTATTCGCCAATTCTAAAGAAGAAGCAAAAGAAATTATCGAAAGTAACGGCCTGTCAGTCATAGATATAAAAGAAGCGGAAATAGGCAGAGACAACCCGTTTGTGCCTTATTATTAAACTGCAACGAAAAACAATATGAAATTGTTACAAGAATTATTTGCAAAAGGGCTGTTGTCCGAAGATGGCATGGCTGATTTAAAAAGGCAAATAGAAAAATCTGGCAAAACAGAGGAAGATCTTATTTTAGAGCAAAAAATTGTTTCCGAGGACGTGCTTTTTAGTCTAAAAAGCAAAATTTTTGGTGTTCCTTCGGCGAAAGTTAAAGCAGAGGACGTTCCTTTTGATGTTTTAGAGTTGATACCAGAAGAGGCCTCTGTTAATTATAAAATGGCTGCCGTTGGAAAAGAGTCTGAAAAACACTCTGGCTCTGTGCAGATTGGTATGGTTTATCCAGAAGACATAGCAGCGCAGAATGCCTTAAGATTTTTAGCCAACCAAGAAAATTTTACTTATCAAATTTATTTAATAACCCCCAGCCTTTTGGCAGATCTTTTGAAACAACGTAAAAATATGTCGGCAGAAACGGCGAAAGCGCTAGAAGAGTTGAATTCAAAAAATGTAAGAGTTTTAAATGATTTTAAGAAACAAACCGTAAATCAGGCAATAGCAGAAGAAGCTCCAATCATAAAAATGGTTCTGGTAATTTTAAGGCATGCCCTTGAGGGAAATGCTTCCGATATTCACATTGAACCCGGCAGAGATAAATTAACGGTGCGTTTTAGGCAAAACGGAGTTTTGTATCCAAGCTTAGTTTTGCCATTGAAGGTGCACCTTGCTATTGTAGCTAGAATAAAAATTCTTTCTGGGTTAAAAATAGATGAAAATAGAATTCCTCAGGACGGAAGGTTTTCTGTGAAGATAAATAATAAAGATATTGATTTTAGGGTTTCAACATTTCCCACTTTATATGGCGAAAAAGTTGAAATCAGAGTTTTAGATTCGTCGGTAGGGTTGCAATCTTTTGAAGAGTTGGGCTTAGAAGGAAGAAACCTTGAAGCTGTAAAAGAGGCCATCAAAAAGCCTTATGGCATGATTTTGTTCACGGGGCCCACTGGTTCTGGAAAAACAACAACCCAATACGCAATTTTACGTCTTTTGAATAAAGATTCGGTTAATATTGTCACAGTGGAAGACCCAATAGAATATTCTATAGCCGGGATTAACCAGTCGCAGGTAAAATCAGAAATTGGCTACACTTTTGCTCAAGGATTGAGGCAGATATTAAGACAAGACCCGAATATTATTATGATTGGAGAAATAAGAGACGGAGAAACAGCCGATTTGGTTGTGAATGCCGCTTTAACGGGGCACATTGTGCTCTCAACTTTACATACAAATTCTTCTATTGGAGTGATACCAAGGTTAATAGACATGGGAGTAAAGCCGTTTTTGATACCGTCTACTTTAAGGCTTGTTGTAGCGCAGAGATTAATTAGAACTTTATGTCCTAAATGTAAGATAAAGGCAAAACCAACAGAAAAAATTAGAAATTATATTTTAGACAAAATAAAAACTATGCCCGCCTTTGCAAAGAATGAAATAAAAATACAAGAACCTCTTTTGTTATATGCAGCAAAAGGATGCGATGAATGCAATTTTACTGGGTATGCAGGCAGAGAAGGGCTTTTTGAGGTTTTATCTATGTCGAACGAATTGGCAGAATTGATACAAAAAAACCCTATAGAAAGTTTAATTTATAAAGTAGTCCAAAAACAGGGAATGCTTACAATGGAACAAGAGGGCATATTAAAAGTATTAAAGGGTCAAACAACTGTTGAAGAAATAGTTAGGGCCACAGAAGAAATAGAATAAAACTAAAAAATATGGATTATTTAACTTATTTTAAAAAACTTTTGGACATAGCCATAAAAGAAGAAGCGTCCGACTTAGATATTTCTGTCGGCCACGCGCCCAACATAAGAATTACCGGCCAGTTGGTTCCGTTAAGCCAGGAGCAGATAATTTCCGCCAAGGATTCTGAGGGCATAGCGTATACTATAATGTCGGAAGATCAGAAGAAAAAATTTTTAGAAGAAAAAGAAATAGATTTTTCTTACCAGCACGAAGATAGGGGTAGGTTTAGGGTAAATATTTTTTTTCAAAGAGGAACCGTGAGCTTAGCTTTGCGCTTTGTTCCTTCAAAAATAAGAACAATAGAAGAGTTGGGACTTCCTCCTATTTTGCATGATTTTCTAAGTCGCACACAGGGGCTAATTTTGGTAACCGGAGCCACTAGTCAGGGCAAATCTACAACTTTAGCTGCTATGATAGACGAAATAAACCACACAAGGGCTGTACACATAATTACTATTGAAGATCCAATTGAATACACCTATCCTATTGCTAGAGCGATTGTCGAGCAAAGAGAGGTTATTACAGATACGTTAAATTTTAATAATGCTCTGCGTGCCACTTTGCGTCAAAATCCTGACGTAATAATGGTTGGAGAAATGAGGGATTTAGAGACCATCGCCACGACGATAACAGCGGCTGAAACCGGACATCTAGTTTTTGCGACTTTGCACACTAATTCAGCGGCTCAAACAATTCACAGGATAGTAGACGTGTTTCCAGCAGAGCAACAAGGGCAGATAAGATTCCAGCTGGCCAGCTCGCTTTTGGGTATTATTTCCCAAAGGTTGGTGCCGAGAATAAAAGGAGGGTTTATACCTGTTTGCGAAGTTTTAATATGCAATAACGCTGTGTCTAATTTGATAAGAGAAAACAAGGTTCACGAAGTCCCGGCTGTAATAGAAACCTCGGCGAAAGAGGGCATGATCTCATCAAACAGGGCAATGGTTGATTTGGTAAGGAGAAAAGAAATATCTCTAAAAAACGCCGTAGACTACGCGTTAGACCCCGGCGAAGTGAGAAATTTGTTAAGGTAAACTACTAAATTACGAATAAATACTAATATACGAATACGGAAATTAGTATATTTGTAAAGATTAGTAATTTAGTAGTAATTATGAAGTATTTCTATCAGGCAAGATCAAAGGAAGGAAAACTGGAAAGCGGAACAGTTGAGGCTTCATCGAAGGAAGCTGCGGCTGTTCTTTTGCAAAAATATAATGTTTTCGTTACGTCATTAAAAGAAACGTCTCCTTCAATTTTTCGTGCTGAAAATATAAGTTTTTTAAATAAAGTTTCCAAGAAAGATTTGGCGATATTTTCTAGGCAGTTGGCTGTTTTGCTGAGGTCTCGGGTTCCGGTTACACAGGGTTTAAAAAGTTTAGCAGCACAGGTTAAAAACCCGAGTTTTAAAGAAAAGGTTTTAAAAATTTCTCAGTTAATAGAAGAGGGAAACCCACTATCAGAAGCCTTTTCTGCATTCCCAGATGTTTTTAACCTTTTTTATGTTAGCTTGATAAAAACCGGAGAAGCATCTGGTAGAATTTCTGAATCACTTTATTATCTTTCAGACCACCTAGAAAGAGAGCACGATATATCCTCTCAAATAACCAGCGCCCTGATTTATCCCATATTCGTTATAGCGGTTTTGTTTGCAGTTATACCAATGGTTATATTTTTTGTCATGCCAAGATTAGTCGCTCTTTTAAAAGAAACAGTGGCAAAACCTCCGGCGTTTACAGTAATGATGATTAATTTTTACGCCTTTTTGGAAAATTATGGATGGATAATACTGGTGGCGTTTGCGGCTTTGGTTTTGTTTATAATCTATTATTTTACAACCAAAGAGGGTAAAAAAAGATATGACGAGTTGTCTTTGAAGATGCCACTTATCGGCGGATTTTTTAAAAAGATATTTCTTATTAGGTTTGCAGAAAATATTTCCACTCTAATCGGGGCAGGACTTTCGATTAACAGCGCATTAAAAATCACCAGAGATACGGTTGGCAATTCTGTCTATAAAAATATTCTTACCGAAACCGAGGAAAGAGTCTCTGAAGGAGAAAAAATAAGTTCTGTGCTGGCAAAATACCCCGATTATGCGCCCCCATTTGTGGTTCAGATGATTCAAGTTGGAGAAGACACGGGAACGTTGGACAAAAATTTGCTGGAAATAGTTAATTTTTATAACAAAGAAGTCAAAAGAGCTATAGAGACGTTCACTGCTCTTTTAGAGCCGATATTGATAATATTTTTGGGAGTAATCGTGTCTCTTTTAGCGGTTTCTGTTATACAGCCGTTATACGGCGCCTTAGGAACAATATAAATGAAAATTTCAAATTTAAAATTTCAAATTTCAAATTCCGGAAGAGGGTTTACATTGATAGAATTGATTGTTGTTATAGCGATAGTCGCTATTTTGTCTGGGATAATTTTGTTTAGTGTTACGCAATATATAAGCAAAGGGAGAGATTCTAATATATCTGGCAGTTTGGCTATTTTAGTTCCTGCCGGAGAGGCATATTATAATTTTGACAATACTTACGATGGTTTTTGTGACTCTGATGTTGTGGCAAACACTGTTTCCCAGATGCCAGGAAATGTTTCGGGCGCGTGTTTTTCAACAAGCAATCCATCTGGGGTTTGTTGTAGTGTAGCTGAAAACGGCAGGGCATGGGCTGCTTGTGCCACAGAATTTTCGAATGCAAACTATGCTTATTGTGTTGATAGCAGGGGAGTCAAAAAAGAGGTAGACAATAGCTATTGTGTTAATAATCTCAGCGCAGAACTCAAGTGTCAGTAAATTTTTAGTTGCGTATTTGTTGTTAATCTTGTAAAATTAAACCAACATGATTAAAGGAAAAAATTTTTTGTCTGGATTTACTATAATAGAATTGATTGTAGTTGTTGCAATAATCGCAATTTTAGCAATAATTGTATTCTCTAACATAACCGGCTACACAGTTAAAGGTAGTAATTCTTCTATAAAGGAAAGCATATCGTCGTTAGTGATAAACGGAGTATCGTATTATTACGCAAATGGAAGTTTCAGCGATTTTAATGAAGACAGCGCCACTGGCTGTGGCCCGGGTGGTCGTATTTCCAGCGCAGTTTCAAGCGCTGGTGGTTCTCTGCTGTGTAAAGTAAGCGTAGACGGTAGCGCATGGTGCGGATGTTCAAGGCTGAACACCACCAATGATGCTCCTACGGGAAGCGTATTCTGTGTTGACTCTAAGGGAGCAAAAGTTGTAAAGATTAATAGTTGCGCCGATGAATGCACCTCAGACGGCGTTTGCCAATAGCCACCCCTTGACTTATCCACTTGCAACCCAAAACACTAGCATAGTATAATTAATGAAATAATAATTAAAGGTCGAACTCGTTGCGATATCCGCAACAAACTTAAAAAACTTAAAAAAAACAAAAAATGAATAAATCAAGAGGTTTTACAATTATCGAGTTAATCGTTGTTATCGCCATTATCGCAATTTTGGCAGCAATCGTGTTGGTTAACGTAACTCAATACATCAACAAGTCCAAAGATGCTTCCATCAAAGCCAACATAGACACGATTATGACGAATTCAGCCGTGTATTTAGCAGATCAGACCAAGGGCAACGGCGATTACGCTGACTTTATGGATAAACCCGAGTACACAATCCCTGAAGAACAAATAACGAATCAGGGCGGAACAGTTGTTACAGCCGAGTGTAACGGCGTCCTTACAACTGCTTGTGATGACACAGACGATCAAGCTTTCTGTATAAGCGTTGTTTTGACCGACGCAAGCACATACTGTAAGGACAGTAGCGGGGCGCTCGGTGACGAAACCTGCGCAGCAGGAGTTTGCCCACAATCAGAATAATTGCTAGATTTAGAGAATATCACCGTAAAGTTAGAACTAAAACAGAGTCCTTTATCGGGCTCTGTTTTTTTGTGTAAAAAATGGTAAGATTATAAAAAGATTATAAAATATGTTAACAGAAACTTTAATTTACCTTTTTGTCTTTATATTTGGGTTATGCATCGGTAGTTTTTTAAATTGCGTGGTTTTTAGATTGGAACAAAAAGAAAAGCTGTCTGGCAGGTCGAAGTGCCCGCATTGTAAAGCTACATTATTGTGGAAAGATTTATTCCCTGTTTTCAGCTTTTTGCTTTTGTTAGGCAAATGCCGGTATTGCAGTAAAAAAATATCTATTCAGTATCCTGTGGTGGAAATTGCAACGGGGTTGATGTTCTTGGTGGTTTTTTGGGTTTTTGGATTTGGCATCGGCATTCACGGGTTTATAAATTTTGTGCTTTTACTATATGTTTTGTCGGTGCTTATTATTGTTTTTGTTTATGATTTTAAGTATTATTTGATTCCAGATAAGGTTTTATTGCCGGCGATTGTAATAACTCTTTTATATCGTATTTCAAGTTTATCATTGTCAATAAATTATATTGTGGCATCAGCCGTGGCTGCAGGATTTTTCCTGGCTATATTTCTAATATCATCTGGCCGGTGGATGGGGTTTGGAGACGTGAAGCTGGCTGTTTTAATGGGGCTTTTATTGGGGTTCCCCAATGTTTTAGTCGCCTTATTTTTGGCGTTCTTTTTTGGTGCTATAATAGGGGTGATGACAATGATTTATAAGAAAAAAAGCTTAAAAAGTGAAATGCCTTTTGCTCCGTTTTTAATTACGGGAACCTTTGTGGCTCTTTTATGGGGCACACAGTTGGCGGGGTGGTATTCGAATTTGTTTTTGAATTAAGATGATTAAAAATTTATCCAGGGGTATAACCCTTATTGAAATTGTAGCCGTAGTTTTTTTGGTTGCCTTGTTTTCTGCAATTTTGGTAGCTAATTTTCCGGAAATTCAAAGACAGTATTCCCTTTCAAGAGCCACTTATAAATTGGCGCAGGATTTTAGAAGAGTTCAAGATTTAGGACTATCTTCAATCCAACTAAAAGATAAAAACGGAGAACTAATAAAAGCAGTAAAGGGTTATGGTATTTATGTTAATCTTAGCCAGCCCGAAACTGCAATGCAGTATATATTGTATGCTGATATAGATAAAGGAGACCCCGATGACAACCAAAGGTTTGATGGTAATATTGTAAAAACTTGTGAGGAATACCAAGTTTTTTTCGACGAGGGAGACTGCGTTATAGAAACAATTGATGTGAGTGAAAATAATGGAAGCGTATTTATATCTGGCGTTGATAATATTGACGGCTTAAATACCAGTGTGAATTTTAGTCCTCCGGGGCCTGTTATAAGAATAGATAATCTTACTTTTGGGAAAAATGAAATTGGGATTGTTTTGGGGTTAAGGTCGGGTACTGGTTCTAGAACAGTTTGGGCAAACACCGCCGGACTAATAAACGTAGAATAACGTACAAAAATGAAACAATTTTTAGGGAAAATGGAGAATGGGTTTACAATCATAGAGTTGGTTATTTCCATCTTTGTTTTGTCTGTGGGGATTGTGGGAATTTTTAGCGTCTTTTCTATGGTGACCATTTTAACTTCTAGCACAACAGACCGGCTTACAGCAACTTATCTAGCTCAAGAAGGTCAAGAAATAGTTCGAAATATAAGAGACACGAACTGGTTGAATATGGATGCTTATTATTGTACTTCTGAGATTGTTCCAGAAGACACTGATACCTGCCCGGCATCTTGGCTTGATGGGCTGGCTTTGTTTGCTGCAAATGGTATTGATTGCACCAATGGGTGCGAGGCAGATTACACCTCAAATAGTATGCTGGGAGGTTCTGGGAATTATTTATACTTAAATGGCGATGGGTTTTATGATTATACTAACGATGGCATCAATCTGCCAACAAAATTTAAGAGAAAAATTACAATTACGCAGGTTACAGACGTGGACGAAGACCCAAATCATATCATAAAAGTAATTGTGCAAGTTTCGTGGGATAAAAAAGCGACCATTTTAAGCCAAGGCGCAGATGCAGACGATTGTAATCCAGAAAATTGTATTATAACAGAAAGCACGCTTTACGATTGGTATAATTATGTTCACCATTAATTCTATGTTTCCAATTTTAAACAAAAGAGGGTTTACTTTAATAGAGCTGATTGTGGTTATGGCTGTGTTTTTGTTTATTATTGGAGCTGGCCTTGGGATATTTATTTCTATCGTGCACGGCCAAAGAAGAGTTTTAGCCGAACAGCAGATTTTGAGCCAGGTTAGTTATTTAGAAGAATATATGTCAAAAGCATTAAGGGCTGCAAAAACATCCGATGGCACAGAGGGTTGTTTAGGGGAAATGGGAGAAATTTATAATTTAACACGTTCTGACGGGTTATACCAAGGCATAAAGTTTATAAATCAATCAGAAAACGGCACCTGCCAAGAATTTTTCCTTGATGTCGTCAGCGACCCGGATAATTTTGTTCTCAAAGAGCTAAAGAATTCTGTGAGCGATGAGGACGCTGTTGCTCTTACTTCAGACATTTTAAAGATAAACTATATGAGATTCAGCATTAACGGCGCAGATGGGTCGGATAACGGCAATAATTCTGTTTTTTCGGTTTCAGATCGCATCCAGCCCAGAGTAACCATTCTTTTGAATATTACAATTCCCGGGGACAGTGAAGGAGGAAATACCACCAAAACAATTCAAACTACGGTTTCCAGAAGAAATCTTAACGTATTACGATAAAATGTTTTGTTGCAACAGTCAAAAAGGGGTTTCTTTAATTATCACTTTTTTTATAATGATAATTATTTTGGTTGTAGTTTTGTCTGTTAGCACGCTTTTATACAGCGAGATAAAAGTCATAAGAAATGTGGGTAATTCTATTATTAGTTTATATTCAGCTGACAGCGGAATAGAAAAAGTTCTTTATTACGATCGCCAAGTTTTGCCTGTAATAGGGCGTGACGACGAAACCGGAAATGATATATTAGCATACAGGGGCTTTTGCTCTATGCTTGATTATTGCAGCGATACTGTTGATTCTTCCCAGGATCAGAGTATTTATTGTAAGAACCATCAGGTTTCTGGTACATGCGACCCTGCTGATTGCGATGATTGCACTATTTCTTTTAAGACTGTTCTTGGTGATAAAACATATTCTGTTGAAGCAAGCGTGGATCCCATAAATTATTATTTGGATATTAAATCTTTTGGTTCTTATGGAGATGCCGGAAGAAAGGTTCAAAGCACATCTTCGCGGGAACAACCATAAGTTAATTTTTAAAATACAAAATATTGTGGAAAAAAAAGAAGCTCAAAATAGAATTGAGAAGCTTAGGACGCTGATAAACCATCACAGATATTTATATCATGTCCAAGATCTTCAGGAAATTTCTGATTCAGCATTAGACTCTTTAAAAAAAGAGCTTTTTGATTTAGAGCAAGAGTTTCCTGATTTAATAACCCCAGATTCACCGACTCAGAGGGTGGCGGGCAAACCGCTTAAGGAGTTTAAAAAGATAAAGCATCCCGAGAGAATGCTTTCTTTTAACGATGCTTTTTCAAAAGAGGACATGCAAGCCTGGCTTGAAAGGGTTTCAAAACTTTTGATAGAAGAAGAGAGAAAAGAGATTGATTTTTATTGCGAACTAAAAATAGACGGTCTGGCGATTGAATTAATTTATGAAAACGGGATTTTAAAAACCGGCGCTACCAGGGGAGACGGAAGTGTGGGAGAAGATATTACGCAAAACTTAAAAACAGTAGAAGCAATCCCGCTTGAAACTAAGGAACGAAAAAATATTATTACTAGGGGAGAGGTTTTTATTACAAAGAAAGAATTTGAAAAGATAAATAAATCTCAAAAATTAAAGGGTCTACCAGAATATGCCAACCCAAGAAATATTGCTGCAGGTTCTGTGAGACAATTAGACCCCAAAATTACAGCCTCCAGAAAAATGGATTCTTTCGCCTATGAGCTGATTACAGACCTGGGCCAAACTACTCATGAAGAAAAGCATGAGATTTTGCATAAACTTGGCTTTAAAACAAACAAGCACAATAAATACTGCAAATCGCTAGATGAAGTAATTAATTTTAGAGAGCATTGGATAGAGCAAAGAGAAAAATTGGATTACGAGATAGACGGTATTGTGGTAATAATAAACAATAATGAAATTTTTGAAAAATTGGGAGTTGTGGGCAAGGCGCCCAGAGGAGCTATAGCTTACAAATTTCCGCAGGCGCAATCTACAACAAAAGTTTTGGATATTAAGGTGCAGGTTGGTAGAACAGGGGCTATGACTCCTGTGGCAACTTTAGAACCAGTTCAGGTTACAGGGATTACAATAACAAGAGCTACATTGCACAACGAGGATGAAATAAAAAGATTGGGTTTAAAAATTGGAGACACTGTTGTCGTGGGGAGAGCGGGGGATGTAATCCCAGACATTATAAAAGTTTTGCCAGAATTGAGAACGGGCAAGGAGCGAGCTTTTAAAATGCCAGAAAAGTGCCCGTCTTGCGGTACAAAACTGATAAAATTGGAAAACGAGGTTCTTCTGCGCTGTCCTAATAAAAATTGTTTTGCCCAGAAGAGGAGAAATCTTTACCACTTTGTTTCCAGAACTGCTTTTAATATGGACGGTTTAGGGCCTAAAATTATAGGTAGGTTATTAGACGAAGGGTTGGTGCAAGATCCGAGCGATTTATTTGAGCTAGAAGAGGGAGATGTTAAAAATTTAGAAAGGTTTGCAGAAAAATCAGCAGAAAATTTAATAAATTCCATACAAAGCAGAAAAGAAGTAAGCTTATCAAGGTTTATATATGCTCTGGGGATAAGAAATGTTGGCGAAGAAACCGCAATTGATCTAGCAAAACATTTCGGCAGTATAAAAAAAATAAGAGAAGCGAAATTAGAGGATTTTGATTTGATTTTGGATATAGGGCCCGTTGTTTCAAAATCAATTTATGAGTGGTCTAATAATAAAGAGAATATAAATTTTTTGAATAAACTGGAAAAAGCGGTTCGGATTCGGAATTCAGAATACAGAATTCAGAATTCTAAACTAAATGGGCAAACCCTTGTGATAACGGGAAGCTTGCAATCCATGACAAGAGATGAGGTAAAAGCAAAAATAAGAGAATTGGGCGGAGGTGTTTCTGAATCTGTATCTTCAAAAACCAGTTATGTTATAGTAGGTTCAGACCCGGGGAGCAAGGCCGACAAAGCCCGCAAGCTCGGCGTTAAAACCCTTTCCGAAAAAGAATTTTTAGATCTGGTTAGATGAGGATAGAGAAAATTTATACCCATTATACTTAAAATAAAACAAGTAAACACAGTACCGTAGACCAGTCCACGGTACTAAAAATCTATGACGACCTTCCATCTTAATGAAATGCCCAAAAACAAGAGAATTCAGATGATAGGTGAATTTTATGATACAATCAGTTATCTCAAAGACAGAAGTGAGGTTCGTTTATTCTTCAAAAGTTTATTGACTGCCGATGAAATTGCAACGTTGATGCGCAGAATAGAAATAGCGGTATTGTTATCAGCAAAATTTACTTATGATGAGATAGCGAGTTTATTGGGTGCCGGGAAATCTAAAATAACAAATGTCCAGAAAAACTTTTTGCAGGACGATAGTGGTTATAAAATAATTGTTAAAAAATTAATTAACGACCGTAAGAGGAGACTAATAAAAATCAAAAAAGAAAACAAAGAGAATCTCTCTCCATTTGCATTGGTGAAGAGAAAATATAGGGGGCATTTTCTGTTGGATAATTTGTTAGATGTCGCGATAGAAAAACTAGAAATTAATGACAAAGAGTTAGAAAAAGAAGCTTTGCTGTTTACGCCATCAGCCAGTATCAAAAAAGTTAAGTAAAAAGTATTGGTACCACGGACCCATCGGTGGTACCGATAAAGTACGATAATTAGATTTTGGAAAAAAATAAGGCGAACCCCTGAGTAGAGATTCGCCTATCTGTCGCAAGAAGAGACTTTAATCGATGATGGGATCGGGGACATCCGGCGACTGACTGTCCCCAGTCGACCGGCTTCTAGGCTCCAGAAAAGAGTCGAAATCCTTTTTGGAGATACGAGTGGTCTTGCCAATCTTTTTGGACGGCAAGACTCCAGTATCGAACCAGCGATGTACCGTCGATACCGATACGCGTAGAATGTCGGCGACTTCCCGTGCTGAGAAATTGGGTTCTGCGAGAGACCCTAAGTTCTTCTTAGAGATTCGTACGGTTTTGCCGATCCTTGCCGCCAGCAGGACCTTTTCGGAGATCCAACGCTAAATCGTTGACACGGAGACGTTGGCGAGGTCGGCTGCTTCTTCTGGTGTTATAAAATCATACTTCGCGTTCTCGTTCTGATCACTCACGGTTTTTTCCTTTAGATTTCATCGCGAAGTCTTCGCGATGGGGGACGGTGCAGGATGTAGTTCTAAGAGCTATATTAATATAAGCATATTATAAAATTATTGTCAAATTATTTCAGAAATGGGCATTTTAACAAACCAGTTGAAAAAGCTTGATTGGGGGATAATAATACCGGCGGTTTTGCTGGTGTGTTTTGGATTATTGGCGCTTTATAGTGTGTCTATTGCTAAAAATGATTTTTCAAATTTTACAAAGCAGATTATTTTTTTTGCAGTTGGGTTTTTGATAATGGTGGCGTTGAGTTTTCTAGATTACAGGATTTTAAGAAACAATTCTTATTTAATTTTAATTTTATACGCAATCTGTTTATTGTTACTGGCAGGCCTTCATTTTTTTGCTCCGATGATACGAGGAACCAGGGGATGGTATAAAATTGGGCTTTTATCTCTCGACCCGCTTGAGCCCACAAAAATTGTTTTGATTATTTTACTGGCAAAATATTTTTCAAAAAGGCACGTTGAAATGTATAAATTTAGGAACATCTTTTTTTCTGGATTGTATGTTTTGTTTCCGGCTTTGCTGGTTTTTATAAAACCAGATCTTGGAGGCACCGCTGTTTTGCTATTAATATGGTTGGGCATTTTGCTGGTGTCTGGAATTAAGTTAAAGCATTTTTTGATTCTTTCTTTGTGTTTTATAATGGTGGCTGTGTTTTCGTGGAGTTTTTTGCTAAAAGATTACCAAAAAGAAAGAATCACCTCTTTTTTATTTCCTTATGATTATTTTGGCGCTTCGTGGAGTCAAAATCAAACTAAAATTGCAATTGGTTCCGGGCAAATTCTGGGGCAGGGTTTGGCAAAGGGAAGCCAGGTACAGTACGGATTTTTACCAGAGCCCCACACCGATTTTATATTTTCTGTAATAGCAGAAGAGTGGGGGATGGTTGGGGTTTTAACTTTATTTTTTGTTTACGGATTTTTAGTTTGGCGGATTTTAAAAATTGCCATACAATCGCAGTCTAACTTCCCTCGGCTGTTTGCTTCGGGGTTTGCCGTTGTTTTAACAGCCCAGTTTTTTATTAATATAGGTATGAATTTATCTTTACTGCCGGTCATAGGAATTTATTTACCATTTATCAGCTACGGCGGTTCTGGGCTTATTGGTAACTTTATTGCCCTTGGCATTTTACAGAGCATTAAAATAAGAAAATAATCCTCTGAGCTCTTGACAGGGGTTTTGAAAAAGAATATACTGAACTTACATTAAATTACGTGCACGTGGTAACTCTACTCTAAGGACAAAATAATTACTTTATTTTCGGTTGCGTTTCAACACCGAAATTTTTTGTTTTAATAATTTGAAGTTGCACAAATCGTAAAAAATAATTTTCATAATTTTAATTTGCAGAGTCGAACTCTCTCTGCAACAATATTTTTAAATGGCGGAAATTATAAGCAAAGTAAAGAACTTTTCAAAATCTAAGCTCCAATTCTCAACTCCCCACCTTTTGACAATGCAAAAGGAAACATGGGAGGATTTTTGGAATGTAAGAGTAAAGGAGCTTTTTGAAGAAATTTCTCCTATTAGAGATTACACTGGTAAGGAATTTGAGCTTTGGTTTGGCGATTACAAGCTTGCAAAGCCAAATTATAAAAGTGGCCTTGAAGCAAAAAAGAATAACGACTCTCTTGAGGCTTCGTTGAGAGTTAAAATTAAACTCATAAACCTAAAGACAAAAGAAGCAAAAGAGCAGGAGGTCTTTGTGGCAGATTTCCCTTTGATGACAGAAAGGGGCACTTTTGTTGTAAATGGAGTTGAAAGGGTGGTTGTTTCTCAACTTATAAGGTCGCCAGGAGCTTTCTTCACTATGAGAACCTCCAAAGGCAAAAATTATTTTGGTTCTAAGATTATTCCGAATAGAGGAGCTTGGCTTGAGTTTGAAACAGAAGAGTCGGGATTCATTGGAGTTAAGATAAACAGAAAAAGAAAAGTTCCTGCTACAACTTTGCTTATGGCTTTGGGGTTAGACGGAGTTGATAAAGTTGAAAAGGCATTCAAAGATGTTGACACAGGAGAAGTTAGATATATAAAAGAAACTTTGAAAAGAGAATCCTGTAAAGACCAAAAAGAAGCATTAGTTGAAGTTTACAGGCGATTGAGGCCAGGAGATTTGGTAACCCCAGATACTGCCCAGGATTTGATTTTTAATATGTTTTTTAATTTCGACAGGTATGACTTGTCAAAAGTGGGTAGATGGAAAACATGGTTGCGCTTGCCGAATTTGGCTCCTAAAAACATAGATAAAGAAATAATAAAAGAAGACAGGATTCTAAAAATAGAAGATATAGTTGAGGTTGTAAAAGAAGTTATAAGGTTGAATAATGACCCCTTGGCAAAAGCTGATCAGGTTGACCATTTGGGCAACAGAAGGGTGAGAACATTATCTGAACTTTTGCAGAACAGATTGAGAGTTGGTTTGATGAGAATGGAAAGAATTATCAAAGACAAAATGTCTACCTTGGAGGCCGACACAATAACTCCGATTCAGTTGATAAACCCAAGACCTTTGATGGCTGTTGTAAAAGAGTTTTACACCTCTTCGCAGTTTTCGCAGTTTATGGATAACGAAAACCCATTGGCCGAATTAGAGCACAAAAGACGATTGACCACAACCGGCCCCGGTGGACTTACCAGAGAAAGAGCGGGGTTCGAAGTTAGAGACGTTCAGCCGTCGCACTATGGCAGAATTTGCCCAATTGAAACTCCCGAAGGGCCTAATGTGGGTTTAGTGGGGCACTTGGCATCTTTTGCAAAAATAAATCCTTACGGCTTTATTGAGGCTCCGTATTTTAGAGTAAAAAATGGAAAAGTAACAGATGACGTGGAATATCTTTCAGCACAGGAAGAAGAAAGACATAATATAGCCCCGGCCTCTGTGCCATTGACCGACAGCTTAAAAATTCTTCCTGAGGTTGAGCCAGATAAGGTGGAAGCTAGAGTAAAAGGCGAGCCTGAGGAAGTTAAGATTAATGATATAGATTATATTGATGTTTCGTCAAAACAGTTTATTTCTGTTGCAACATCTTTAATTCCTTTTTTAAATCACGACGACGCCTCCAGGGCGCTTATGGGTTCTAACATGCAACGTCAGGCAGTGCCCTTGTTAAGACCAGAGGCTCCTTTAGTTGGAACTGGAGCAGAAAGAAATGTTGCCCGTGACTCTGGGCAGGTGATATTAGCTAAAGTAAATGGAGTTGTAAAAGAGGTTGATGCCAGCCACATTAAAGTTCAGTACGACGAAAAAGGCAAAAAAACTGAAGAAGACATTGAGCTCCAGACGTTTGTAAGAACAAACCAGTATTCCTGTTTTCATCAAAAACCTATAGTGGAAAAAGGCGAAGAGTTTAAAAAAGGAGATGTTTTGGCTGATGGAGCGGCTATTTCACAGGGCAGACTAGCTCTAGGAAGAAATGTTTTGGTTTGCTTTTTGCCGTTGAGAGGAGGAGGATTTGAAGATTCGATTACAATTTCAGAAAAATTAATCAGAGAAGACGAGTTTACTTCAATTCATATCGAAGACTTTACTTGTGACGTGAGAGAAACAAAACTTGGCCCAGAAGTTACAACCTCTGATATTCCAAATGTTGGAGAAGAAAAATTAAAGGATTTAGATGAAGAAGGAATCATACGAGTGGGAGCTGAAGTGGGGCCTAATGATATTTTGGTTGGAAAAATTTCGCCAAAAGGGGAAGCGGAGTTAACTCCAGAAGAAAGATTGTTAAGGGCTATTTTTGGAGATAAAGCAAAAGATGTTAAGGATTCTTCTTTGAGAATGGAGCACGGAAAAAACGGAAAAGTTGTAAATGTAAAAATATTTTCAAGAGACCTAGGCCACAAACTAGAGCCAGGAGTTATAAAAAGAATTCGTGTTGAAATAGCTGAAGTAAGAAAGGCGAAAGTTGGAGATAAGTTGGTTGGTCGCCACGGAAATAAAGGAGTTGTTTCAAAAATTTTGCCTGAAGCCGAGATGCCATTTCTAGCTGACGGCACTCATATTGACTTGGTTATTTCTCCTTTGTCTGTTCCTTCTCGTATGAACTTGGGTCAGATTTTAGAAACTCATCTTGGCTGGGCAGCTCACAAATTAAATTATATTGCCATTTCTCCTGCATTGATAGGAGCCACTCAGGCAGACGTAAAAGCAGAATTAAAAGAAGCCGGACTTCCAGAGTCGGGCCAGGTTACACTTTACGATGGTAAAACCGGTTTACCATTTCCAAAACCAATTACAGTAGGTTATATGTATGTAATGAAATTAATCCACATGGTTGACGACAAAGTTCATGCCCGTTCAATCGGCCCTTATTCGTTGATTACTCAACAGCCATTGGGAGGAAAAGCCCAGTTTGGAGGACAGAGATTCGGAGAAATGGAAGTCTGGGCGTTGGAGGGCTATGGAGTGGCCCATACTTTACAGGAAATGCTGACAATAAAATCTGACGACGTGCAGGGCAGGGCAGCAGCTTATGAGTCAATCTTGAAAGGCGAACCAATTAGGAATCCAAATATTCCCGCGTCTTTTAATTTGCTCGTTGCCGAGTTAAAGTCGCTTGGCATGTCAGTTGAAATAAAAGAAAGGCCGCGAGAATTTAGGGACGACACTCGCGAAGACAGAAGAGATTATAGAGAAGACAGAAAATAGTAATTACTAATTATTTAAACTAAAACCCATGCGAGTATTAGACTTAGAATCAATAAGAATAAAGCTGGCTTCGTCCGAGGACATTATGTCCTGGTCTCATGGCGAAGTTATCAAGCCAGAAACAATTAATTACAGAACCCAAAAGCCTGAAAAGGACGGGCTTTTTGATGAAAGGATTTTTGGGCCGGAAAAAGATTATGAGTGCGCCTGTGGAAAATACAAAAGAATAAGATATAAGGGAATTGTCTGCGACAGGTGCGGAGTTGAGGTTACAAAGTCTTCTGTAAGAAGGGAGAGAATGGGGCATATAAAATTGTACACTCCAGTTTCGCATATTTGGTTTTTGAGGGGAGTTCCTTCAAGAATGGGTTTGGTTTTAAATAAAAGTTCGCAACAGTTAGAAAAAGTTATATATTTTTCTTCATATATTATTACAAGCGTAAACGAAGCGGCGCGAGATGGGGTTATGGAGGCCATTGAGTCGGAGTACAAGTCAAAAGTAAAAAAAGAAAAAACAGAGGCAGCTAAAACAGAGTTAAAGGCTGCCAGAGAAAAAGCCAAAGAAGAGGTTTTAGACATAAAACCTTTGAAAATTTTGTCTGAGGTTGCTTATCACACACTTTCTTTAAAATACGGAGAGGTTTTTGAAGCAGGTACGGGAGCTGAAGTTGTGAGAGATATTTTTGTGAAAGTTGATTTGAAAAAAGCAACCGAAGAAATAGCTCAGGAAGCTAAAGAAGCTCCGCCGGCTATGAGGAAAAAAGTTTTGAGGAGATTAAAATTGTTTCAGGGAATGTTGAGAGCTGGCATAAGACCCGAAAGAATGTTTATAGATGTTTTGCCGGTTTTGCCTCCAGATTTAAGGCCAATGGTGCAATTGGATGGGGGAAGATATGCCTCTTCTGATTTAAATGATTTGTACAGAAGAGTTATAAACAGAAACAATCGTTTAAAATATTTGCAGGAAATTAAAGCTCCTTCGGTAATTGTCAGAAATGAAAAAAGAATGTTGCAGGAAGCTGTGGACGCCTTAATAGACAACGAAATGAGAAAAGGAGTTACAACCACAGCCACAACTGGCGGAAAAAGATTGTTAAAATCCTTGGCTGCTATGCTTGCCGGAAAGCAAGGAAGATTTAGGCAGAATCTTTTGGGTAAACGTGTGGATTATTCTGGAAGATCGGTTATTGCCGTGGGTCCGGAACTGCATTTTTCACAATGCGGTTTACCGAAGAATTTAGCTTTAGAAATTTTTAAGCCTTTTGTTATAAAAAGAATTTTAGATAAAGAATTGGCTTTCAATATAAGAGGCGCAGCTCGTTTGATAGAAGAGAAAACCCCTGAAGTTTGGGCAATTTTAGAAGAAGCTATTAAAGATAAATTGGTTTTGCTGAACAGAGCCCCAACTTTGCATAGATTAGGAATCCAGGCGTTTAAACCCATTTTAACAGAAGGAGAAACAATAAAATTGCATCCGTTGGTTTGCGAAGCGTTCAATGCTGACTTTGATGGAGACCAAATGGCTGTTTATTTGCCTTTGTCAGATGAGGCGCAAAAAGAAGCCAGAGAAATAATGCTTTCTACTTTAAATCTTTTGCGACCTGCAACCGGAATGCCAATTATGGGTCCATTTCGTGACATTGCTTTGGGTTGTTATTATCTTACAAAACTAGATAGCACTAAACCAATTGTTGACCCCAAAGATATAAAAGTATACTCGAGCGATTCAGAGGCCAAAACTGCTTTAGATTATGGATTTTTGGGATTAAACGATTTGATTAAAGTTCCTAACCCAAAATCCGATAAGCAAGAACTAATCGAAACAACTGTTGGAAGACTGATATTTAATGCCAGCTTGCCACATGATTATCCTTACGTTAATAAACTAATAGATAATAAGGGGTTAAAAAGTTTGGTAAGAGAAGTTATTGAAAAATATACAAATGAACAGGCAGTTGTTGTTATAGACAACATAAAGACTTTGGGATTTGAATACTGTACTTTATCTGGCGTGAGTTGGGGTATGGATGATTTAATAGTGCCCAAAGAAAAAGCAGGATTAATTGACCAGGCAGAAAAAGAAGTGAAACAGATCGACAGTCATTTTGAAAGAGGGCTGTTGTCTACAGAAGAGAAAACATCTCAGAAGATTTTAATTTGGCAGACAGTAAAAACAAAATTAGAATCTTTACTAAAGTCAACCTTGCCACCCAACGGGCCAGTTATGTCTATCATTTCTGCCGGAGCTAGGGCAACCTGGGCTCAGCCAGTTCAAATGGCTGGCATGAAGGGCTTGGTGAACAATCCTTCGGGAGATATTATTGAGCTTCCTGTAAAATCATCTTTTACAGAAGGTTTTAATGTGTTGGAATATTTTATTTCAACTCACGGAGCAAGAAAAGGAACAGCCGACACTGCTTTAAGAACCTCTTCTGCAGGTTATTTAACAAGAAGATTGGTTGACGTGGCGCACGATGTAATTGTGTGTGAAGCAGATTGCGGAGACAAAGTGGGATTGGTAGTTTATAAAAAAGACGCTGATGCAATTGATCAGGATTTTGTTTTCAAAATTGTAGGCAGAACAGCGTTAGAAACAGTTGAACATGGTAAAATGGTTTTTGTGAAAAAGAATCAAGCCATTGATTGGAAAACTGCTAAAGCCATTGTAGAAGAAATAGGAATTAAAAGCGTTGTTGTTGCTTCTCCTTTGACTTGTAAGTCGTCTCAAGGCGTTTGCCAAAAATGCTATGGATGGGATTTGGGCAGAAACGCTTTGGTAAAATTGGGCGAGGCAGTTGGCATTGTAGCAGCCCAGGCGATCGGAGAGCCGGGCACCCAGCTTACACTGAGAACTCACCACTTGGGAGGTATTGTGGGTGCCGGCGATATCACGCAGGGTTTGCCAAGAATTGAGGAAATTTTCGAATGCAGATCGCCAAAAGGGGAAGCCGTAATGTCTTTGACAGCCGGTAAAGTTATTAGCATAGACGAAGAGCAAAGAATTGTAAAAATTCAGCCGGAGAAGGGAGAAAAGGGTTCAAAATCTAAAAAAGATGTTATGGAATATAAAATTCCTGGAAGAATTGCGATAATAGTTGAGAAGGGCCAAGACGTTAAAGAAAATCAGCCATTATGCGAAGGAAGTTTGGATTTAAAAAAGCTTTACAAAAATTCTGGAGTTGAAGTAGCTCAAAGATATATTTTGCAGGAGGTTCAGAGAATCTACTCTTCTCAGGGCGTTGATATCAACGATAAGCACATAGAGGTTATTATCCAAAAAATGTTTTCAAGGATGAGAATCAAAGAAGAAGGGGATTCAGCCAGAATAAGAGGAGAGGTTGTAGAAAAAGTTGTTCTTGCAGAAGAAATAGAAGAATTAAAAGCAGAAAAGAAAACTCCTCCGACAGCGATCCAGGTATTGCTTGGTATTTCAGAGGTTTCTTTAAACTCTGAGTCATTCTTGTCTGCAGCTTCTTTCCAACAAACTTCTCGCGTGCTAATCAAAGCCTCGCTCGAAGGTAAAGAAGACAAACTGCGTGGATTAAAAGAAAACGTAATCATCGGAAAACTGATTCCTGTCGGAACTGGATTTATACCTAAAGAAAGAAAATAGAAGTTAGAAAGTAGAAAATAGAATAATACCCCATCTTAAAACGGTGGGGTATTAAGTTGTCTCAAATTTCTTGTGCAAAAGTCGTCTTGAATAGGACAAACACTTGTAATATAATGACTTAATAGTTTTAAAACTTGTTTTTAAATGGTTGCAAAAAAGAATAAAAGAAACAGCCGTGAAGACAACGGAAAAAATGGGAAAAATGGTAAAGACAAGCCCAAAGATTCCCTCTTGAGCTCCTGGGCAAAAAGATGGATAAGGGCGATAGTGATGTTTTTGGTTGCAATAATTGTTGTTTTATCTTTTCCCAGTTTTGATAAGGCGGGTTATGCGGGAGAGATTTTAGCAAAGCTCGGAGATTTTTTAATCGGAAAGGCATTTTATACAGTGCCTTTATTTTTGGTTGTTGCCGGGTTGATTTTTTTGAAAACTAGAAAAAGGGGAAAGGGTTTGGCAATGGCTTTGGCAATCGTGGTTTCTATTGTAGGCTTAGCAGGAATTTTAGCTGTTAAAGATTTATCCCAGATGGCTGGCGGATGGATAGGATTTTTGTTGGCAAAATTATTTGCCGGGCTTTTTGGCTCATTGGTGGCAAACATTATTTTTGGGGCGATACTACTTATAGGGCTATTTATTTTCTTGCAGTTTATTTGGCATGAATTTCCTCGTGAAGAAGTAAAGAAGCCGATTTTTACGGTACGCAATAATGGAGATGAAAATGTGAAAATTAAAGGCGTAGAAGATGAAAAACAGCAAAAAGAAGAAAAACCTAAACAAGTGAAATCAC
>Ga0268276_1000701_pt1 | contig 37481 bp, 38 predicted proteins | sample saktaG_4_FD_190145 | JGI IMG/M metagenome (GOLD analysis project Ga0268276, IMG submission 190145) | Saline water microbial communities from Sakinaw Lake, British Columbia, Canada - sak_2010_1_5_45m | ecosystem: Environmental > Aquatic > Non-marine Saline and Alkaline > Saline ...
GCTCACGGATGAAGACCTTGTTGATTACAACAGTGATTATGAGGATAAGATAGTTGCGCTCCCTTTTACGAAACGATCGAGTGGGGATACGGTATATTTTCCGGTTAATATTCTGAGCAGTCTCTATGTCAGTAACGGTCTGGCAACGGGAAATACGCCACGGGAGGCACAGGTACAGGCGCTCAGTGAGATTTTCGAGCGTTATGTCAAAATAGAGATCATCAAAAACGGTTATGCCCTTCCTAAATACCCTGATGAAATTGTTCAATCCTTTGATCGACTGCATAGTGATGTTCAAGCGCTGCGGGAGTTGGGATACATCGTAGAGGTTCTTGATGCCTCATTGGGGGGGAAATACCCCGTCACCGCTATCTCTTTGATCAGTCCGGAGAACTCTTCTCTTTTTGTCTCCTTTGGCGCGCATCCAATTTTAGAGGTCTCGTTTGAGCGGACGATGGCGGAGTTGATGCAAGGTCGTGAATTGGAGAATCTGGATGACTTTGAAGTCCCGACCTTTGACATGGGTATCGTCTCGGACAGTTCCAATATTGAGTCGCATTTTGTTGACTCTAACGGAAAGCTAGGATTTGGATTTCTAAGCTCCGCAAAAACCTTTGAGTATGCATCGTGGAACTATCAGGGCGAGGGACGCGAAGCAGAATACAGCTACCTGACCGACATTCTTGACAATATGGGCAAAGAGATGTTTCTGCGAGAATACAACCATCTTGGATTCTATTCCTGCCAGATGGTTGTTCCCGGTCTTTCTGAGGTCTACCCTGTTGAGGACCTGATCTACAATAATAGAAACGCCGGCAAACTGATCCGAAATATGGTCTTACATTTTGAGGAGTATGATCCTCAGGAGATTTTAGATACTATTGACCCTCTGGATGATTCAATCAATGTCGAACGCTATATCGGTGTTATTTTCAAGAACAGTTTCACCATGCTTGAATTTAAGGCGCACATACATCTCCTTCTTGGTAACAAGTCTGAGTCTGTGGCATTCCTGGATTTTGGGGCTAATAAGCTGGGACATATTGTCGCGGAATTGATCAGAATGGACAAAGAAAAGCTGGTTTGGGAAGAGTATGAAGGGGCCCTGTTTAACATCTTTGGACGGGAAAGAGTCGAAAAAGCCTTGCGTATAGTAAAAGGTGAAGAGTTTTTGGTAGATACGACACTTCATAGCGACTATCACAATATGCTTGCAATGTATGACAGACTGGAGCGTAAAAAAAGCCGCGGCGTTGATTAAAACGTTAAACAAAGAGGTATCGCATGTGCTGTTTTTAATGCGATGCTTCTACTGGGCGAAAAATACATTCTTCGCTCCGAAACCGAACCGCGAAGGTGCAGCTTTCTAAGCCGGAATGATCGGGCTAAGACTATTTTTTCACCTTCTTTTTCTTTACTGAAAGGACAAGCTTATCTTTCAGGATATCACCGAGTGTTCCCATTGAGGTGGGGGCATTTTGAAGGTACTCTCGATAGTCGTCGGCCATTCCCGATTCATTTTCCTTCTTATCATCCCGTTCCAGCGCCAAAGAGAGTCTTCTCTTTTCACGATCAACCGTTTCAACAGTCACCTCCAAAGTCTGTCCCTGTTCCAGAACTTCACCGGGGTGGTTAATACGTTTTCCACCACCGAGCTTCGAAATATGAATCAGTCCGTCCACACCCCCTTCAAGGGTTACAAAAGCCCCGAATTTTGTCAGACGTGCCACCTTTCCGACATGTGAAGACCCTGCGGGATATTTCTCTTCAACTTGATCCCATGGATCTGGAAGGGTCGCCTTGAGGCTGAATGCCACCCGGTCCCTTTCCCAGTCCAGATTCAAAATTACCAGTTCAAGCTCCTGGCCGACGGAGAGTACATCGTGAACATCCTCGATCCGTGCCCATCCGATTTCAGAAATGGGGAGCAGTCCCTGAATGCCACCGATATCGATAAAGGCGCCAAAGTCCTGAATCGAGGCCACAGTCCCCTCGACCTTCATACCTTCACTCAATTTCTCCTTGAGTTCCTCCTTCTTTGCGCGCAATTCTGCTTCCAGTATGGACCTGTTGGAAAGGATGACATTCCGGCCATCTTCTCCATATTCCGTAATGATGAATGGCATTCGCTTTCCCACATAGTCGGAGGAATCTTCTACCCTCCGCAACCCCATCTGGGAATAAGGGCAAAAGGCCATGGTGTCTCCTGCTATCTTGACCTGGAATCCACCCTTTGTCTCCGTTTCCACCAACCCTTCAACCGGAATCTTGTTATCCCAGGCATGGCCAAGGTAGTTCCGCCCCGCCTCACCGGTGGTGATCTGTGTGGTAAAGAGAACCTCTCCGTGCCGTGACGACAGGAAATATGCCGTAACCGTATCGCCGATCTTAAACGGAAGTTCACCGTTTTCGTCGAGAAGCTCCTTCTTGTCGAGGAGGCCCTCGCTCTTGCCACTGAGACCCAGAAAGACCCACTCGGAGCCAATATCGACGATTTGGACCTCCACACGCTGTCCCGGTTCCAGCCACCCCGTTTCGCCCGTGCCTTCCTTCAGGAGTTCTTCAAATGATAATTCATCATTTTTTTCTTCAACAGTCATATTCTCTTATCCCTGTGGCTCAAATTTTCACGGAGCTTGTCACTGCAAACTCTTTTCCCTACTCTTCTTGAATATTATATACCCTCCCAGAAGTATCAGGAGCGCAGGGAATACATATTTCCCCCAGTCTTCAATTTCCGGATAGAAGTTTTTCATTACAAAAAACCCCACACCTACAACACCAATAAACCAGCCTCCGACATCTCTGGCGTGCTGGGCAAGCATGGTGGCGGATATAACGATCAGAAGTATCGGCCAGCTTTTATCAAATCCATAGATATCGCTGCTGTTCAAAATAATAAGTGCCCCGAGGGTAATAAGAATCGCGGCCCCTATAAATCCCCGTGTGCCTCTCTCGGTTTTCACATCAACCTCCTTCAGTTTCTTTGGGCTTCGTCAATCTATTTATCCTTCTTTTTCGCAAGTTCCATAAATGGTGTGAACAGGTCAATCGGTATGGGGAAGAGTGTCGTCGAATTGTTTTCTGCGGCCACAATCGCGAGTGTCTGGAGGTAGCGGAGTTGCAACGAAATTGGCTGTTCTGCCATCATTTTACCCGCTTCAGTGAGCTTCTGCGCGGCCTGGAATTCGCCCTCTGCGGCTATGACCTTTGCCCTTCTCTCCCGTTCTGCCTCGGCCTGTTTCGCCATCGCACGCTGCATCTCCTGCGGGAGGTCGATATGCTTCACCTCGACGGTCGATATCTTTATCCCCCACGGGTCGGTGCTTCGATCGAGTATCTCTTGCAGCTGCCCGTTGATCTTCTCTCGCTCGGCGAGGATTTCATCCAGTTCAACCTGCCCGCAGACACTCCTCAGGGTGGTCTGCGCGAGCTGGGAGGTGGCGTAGAGGAAGTTCTCAACCTCGACAACGGCGCTGTTGGCCTCCATGACCCTGAAGTAGATCACCGCGTTTACCTTGATGGATACATTGTCCCGCGTTATCACATCCTGCGGAGGGACGTCCATCGTGATGATCCTCATATCCACCTTTACCATCCTGTCTATTACTGGTATCAGAATGATAAGACCGGGGCCCTTAGTAGCGATGATCCTTCCCAGGCGAAAGATCACGCCTCTCTCGTACTCGTTGAGCACCCTTATCGATGCCGCCAGGAACATCACTACCAGGACAACCAATGTTATTATTGTGTACATAAATTACCCTCCTGTATCTCTTTTATATTTTTATATCTTTTCTACCTCGAGATTTAATCCCTTGACGCCGGTTACACGTACGTCCGTTCCTTCTTCTATGGGCTCCCCACTGGAGGCATTCCAGCGCTCTCCTTTTACAAAAACCTTTCCATCAGTATGTACGGGGGTTATTGTTTTACCTTTCCGGCCGATCATCCCCTCAACGCCCGTGAAAGGTTTCTTCATCTGCGCCTTCACTGCAAGCGACACAACCGCGATGAAAAAGAGTGACACTATGATGATTGTGGGGATCATCACACCAAACGATACCCTGAGGGCCGGGACGGAAGAATCAAACAACATGACAGAACCCAGGACAAGCGAGATAACTCCCGCTACGCTGAGCATGCCGTGGCTTACTATCTTTATCTCCGCGATAAAGAGGATTATGCCGAAGATTATCAGCGCAACGCCGGCATAATTCACGGGAAGGGTCTGCATGGCGAAGAAGGCTAATATAAGTGAAATCCCCCCTACGACACCGGGCAAAATCGCCCCGGGATTGGAAAATTCAAAATAGAGACCGGCCAGCCCTATCATCATCAGAAGATAGGCTACATTAGGGTTACTCAGGGTTATAAGGATATTCTCCCGCAATCCCATCTCCCGTTTATTTATGACGGCCCCTTCCGTCTCAAGTGTCACATTTCCCGACGGAAGCATGATAGTCGTCCCGTCTATCTTTTTCAACAGTTCTTCTATATCAGAAGCGATTACGTCAATAACATTCAGTTCCAGCGCTTTTTCAGACGTTATGGAGACACTCTCTTTTACGGCCTTCTCGGCCCAGTCGGCGTTACGAGCCCTCGTATTTGCTATTCCTCTGACGTATGCAACCGCGTCATTTTCCACCTTTTTAGCCATTGTCTCGTCCATTTTGCCCCCGATCCCTATTGCCACCGGGTGAGCTGCCCCTATATTTGTGCCCGGGGCCATAGCGGCAACTGGCGCGGCCATGGTTATCATGACCCCCGCAGACGCCGCGCGCGCGCCGGAAGGATAAACAAAGACAATGACAGGGAGTGGCGGATTCAGAAGTTTTTTGACTATGTCTCGCATGGACAGATCAAGCCCGCCTGGCGTGTCCAGAAGGATAATAATGCCGGCAGAACCGTCTGCCCCCGATTGGTCTATGGCTCTGGTAACATACTTCGCGACAGCCGGAGTGATGGCCGAATCGACTGTAATCACGTCAAAGACGTTCTTCTCGTCTTCGCAAAAAGACTGTACCGCCCCGCCGATGACAAAAAATAAAACCGCCATCAATAAGACAATATATGTTCGCATTCTGTTTTTCATTAAGTTCACCCGATAATGCCTGCCTTTCTGCTTTTGACAGGATGGTATATGGTGTTATTCTATATTCCACTCTCCGGCTTCTGCTTTAACTCTTCCATAATAATCTTCATATCCTCCCAGACCTGCTTCTTTGCACCCGGATTTCTCAGAAGATAGGCCGGATGGTATGTGGGCATGAGTTTTATCCCGTGATAGGAATGGAATCTGCCGCGCAGCATGGAGATGGCTGCGCCTGTTTCGAGAAGAGTCTGAGCCGCGAATTTACCCATAGCGCAGATGACACGCGGTCGTATGGCCTCAAGCTGCTTGATCAGAAAGGGCTCACATGCGACGATCTCATCAGACTCGGGGTTGCGATTTTCGGGCGGACGGCATTTCAATATATTGCATATATACACATCTTTTCTCTCCAAACCCATCGCCTTTATAATATCAGTAAGCAACTTCCCAGCCCGGCCCACAAAGGGTTTCCCCTGCATATCCTCGTCTCTTCCCGGAGCCTCGCCGACGAATACAAGGTCGGCCGTGGAGCTGCCCTCTCCGAAGACAATGTGGTTTCTCTTGTCGTGCAATTTGCACCTCTTGCAGTCTCCGAGTTCTTTTTCTATATCCTCCAGCGTGATGGATGGGGCGTGAGCCACCCTGTTATTCGCTGTGGCATTAACAGGCGCGGATGATAACGCAACCGAATTTCCCTTTATGTACAGATTACTGTAAAGAGCATCTCTTGATCCTTTTTCGGATATTATGTGATTTTTCAGGGCGCCTGTCAGTTCCAGAAGTTCGGCTCTCATCTCTTACTCTTTTTACCGGAGATTTCCAGTATCCTGTCCAGAATCCTGTCCGCCACATCTTTTTTGTTCATAAGGGGCAATTCCTCAATATTGCCTGATTTATCTATAATCTTAACGATATTTGTGTCATGCTGAAATCCAGAGCCGGGGAGACCAAGCTCGTTCGCCACTATCAGGTCCATATCCCTGGCAATCATCTTGTCTTTCGCATTTTCAACAAGATTTTCCGTCTCCATGGCAAATCCCACAAGTACGCGACTTCCTTTTCTGCTGCTGACTTCGGATATTATATCGGGCGTTCTCTCAAGGCGAACATCCAGCGCTCCATCTTTTTTCTTTATCTTGGAATCCGAGGCAACGGATGGACGGTAATCGGCTACCGCGGCAGCCTTGATAATAACTGTTGAATCTTCCAGACACTCCATTACTGCCTCTCTCATCTCCTCAGCGCTCGACACCCCTGTGAATTTGACACCGACCGGTATGGAAAGCGAAGTGGGTCCACTGATCAGTGTGACATCCGCGCCTCTCCTCCTCGCCATTATGGCCAGCGCGTATCCCATTTTACCGGATGAATGATTGGATATATAGCGCACCGGATCAAAGGATTCCCGTGTGGGACCCGCGGTTATCAGCACCCTGTGTCCTTCTAGATCTTTTTCTGTCAGAAGAACCTCTACCTCTTCAGCAATATCTCCGGGGTCCGGCAATCTTCCGGAGCCCTGTGACTTGCAGGCAAGTTCTCCATATCCGGCGTTCACAAAGAGATAGCCCAGCGAGACGAGCTTATCAATATTGAACCTCAGAATGGGGTTGTCATACATGTTTGAATTCATAGCCGGGCATATCAGCACGGGGGCCTTTGTGGCTATTATTGTTGTAGAGAGGAGATCGTCAGTAATACCTGACGCGATCTTGCCGATTATATTAGCCGTTGCCGGAACCACAACGATTATATCGGCCGTCTGTGCCAGAGATATATGAGGTATTTCAGAGTCACCGGCAAGGGAAAACATGTCGCTGTAAACCGGATTACAGGAGAGGGTCTGCAGGGTAAGCGGGCCTATGAACATGGCCGCGTTCTCTGTCATGATGACCTTCACCTTAGCCCCCCGTTTTACGAACTCCCTCGTCAGCTCCGCGGCCTTGTAAGCGGCAATGCCGCCGGTTATCCCGAGAACAATATTCTTATCTTTCAGCATAGTTTTTATCCCCGTATCCACAGATCAGGCAGGTTATTCGGTGTAAATTCTATAATAATGTTTACCACCTGAGTAGTTGCGAAAATATAACAGTTATTATATATAACGTCAACCGCGAAACGGTTGACGTGAAATTCAGAAGATCTGGTAAAATGATAAAAGAGAGGATTATATGAAAAAATATCTGAGGTATCTGTTCTCTATTGTGTTAATAGCGCTGGTGGGTGTGGGGATATGGGCCTTCATGGTCTATTGCGAGGGAGAAGAACCGGAGATAATATTAAACCGTGATATCAAAATGATAGGGCAGGAAACAACCTTCGATGTCATCTGCATTGACAGAAAGAGCGGCCTTCGAAATGTTTCCGTCGATATCTCACAGGATGGAAAGGAATACACATTAGGTTCTTTGAATCTGCCTCAAAGGGGGGTAAATAAGGAGACCCTGACAATTGACGTATTCCCGGAAGACCTGAAACTCCACGACGGAACCGCCGCGATCGACATAACCGTCACTGACCATTCGCTCAGGAAGAATACAACAGTCAGGGTGTTCGAAGTGGTTATAGATACCATACCACCCAGGATATCTCCTGTAAGTTTTTCCAACTATATAAACCCGGGGGGGTCGTGTGTCGTAGTCTACAATCTTTCAGAGAATGTACCTCTAAGCGGCGTACAGGTCGACAATGCTTTCTTTCCCTCGTATCCGGCATCCCGACTCGTCGGGAATGGAATACACCTCGTATCTTACTTTGCCATACCCATGGATACCGCAGAAAAAAACTTGAAGATAAATATCCTGGCTGAAGACGATGCCGGAAACAGTTCGCTCTACCCGGTTTCTTTTCATATAAGAAATAAGAAATTCCGCAGTGACAGGATGAATATCAGTCAGCGTTTCCTGGAGATGAAGATGCCGGAGTTTCAACACAGATACAAAGATTTGGGAGGAACAACTCTGATCGAAGCCTTCTCGCGCGTAAACAGTGAAATGAGAGCGGACAATTTGAAAGCCATCCAGACGATCTGCAAAGACACGCGGCCGGAGCAACTCTGGGATGGACCCTTCCTCCGGATGAAAAATGCCGCCACCATGGCAACCTTCGGCGACAGGAGAACCTACTATCACAACGACAGAGAAATAAGCAAAAGTGTGCACATGGGGGTTGATCTCGCGTCCACGAGAAACGCGCCGATAGGGGCGTCAAATGGGGGTGTTGTCGCCTTTACAGAATATCTCGGAATCTACGGCAATACAATAATCATAGATCACGGCATGGGGATCTTCAGCCTCTATGGTCATCTCTCATCGATAAACGTAAAGAAGGGTCAAGAGGTTAAAAAAGGAGAAAGAATAGGCCACACGGGTATCACCGGCATGGCGGGAGGCGATCACCTTCACTTCAGCATGATAGTAGGGGGAAAGTTTGTAAACCCGGTGGAATGGTGGGATCCACACTGGATAAAGGATAATGTAACGAGAAAGCTGGCCGGCGAAGGATAAGAGTCTGTCATGAAATAAGCGTTGGAATCCAGACTCGTCGGGATTAGGTCAAACCCTGTCTATATCTCGGTGGCTCACATTTGTCGTATAGTCCCTGTTCGAAAAATATTTTGCCAACTGGTTGAGTATAACCACGGATCTGTGCCTTCCTCCGGTACATCCTATACCGATATTCAGGTATGATTTTCCCTCTTTCTCGTAGAGTGGCACCAAAAATTTCATCATCTCAGACAGTTGCGCGAGGAACTGTCTGGTGTCATCCCAGGCCATAACATATTCTTCCACGGCCTTTTCATTGCCATTGTGTTCCTTGAGATCACTAATAAAATAGGGATTGGGAAGAAATCTGACATCCATCACGATATCCGCGTCCGGAGGCAGACCGAAACGGTATCCGAACGATATCAGGTTTATAAGGAGCTTTTTGGCCCTGCCAGGCGCAAGGTAGAGTCTCTGGACATGTTCCTTCAACTGGTGAACGCTGTAATCCGACGTGTCAATAACATTGCTGGCCATCTTCTTCAATTCGTGCAGTTTATCACGCTCCAGCACTATACTCTCCAAGATGGTTTTGCCTTCCGACAGGGGATGTGTCCTTCTCGTTTCGCTGAACCTTCGCAGAAGGAGATCATCGTTCGTATCAAGGAAGAGTATCTCGATATTGTACTTCTTTTTCTCCAATTTGGAGAGGATCTCTATATGCTTTTCAAGAAAATGCCTCTCACGCAGGTCCATAACCAGGGCTATCTTCGAAATTTCGGTCGAGACTTCAGCCTGCAAGTCTAAAAATTTAGGGAGAAGCATGACCGGAAGATTATCGACGCAGAAAAACCCTATATCTTCCAAGGACCTCAGGGCAGTACTCTTCCCTGAGCCCGAAAGCCCCGTCACGATGACGATACGAAGATTTTTCATTGCGCCCCCGCTTGGGAAAAAGATGCCAGCAGTGTCTGGCTTTAAGAAAATCCTGTTTTCCGTCATTCCGACGAAAGTCAGAATCCAGTCTTTTTAAGTAGTTACACACCGTCTAAACTCCGGTTTTCACCGGAGTGACGATTTATTTAGAACTGTATTAAATATTTGTCTCATCCTTTTCAACTATAAGATTGTATATATCTTCAGATGTTTCAGCTTTAATAAGAGATTCTCTGAAGGAGACATCTTTCAGCATTCGAGATATCCTGGCCAACGCCTTCAGATGCAGCCCAGCCGAATTCTCAGGTGCCAAAAGTAAAAAGAAGATATGCACAGGTCCGCCATCCATGGAATCAAAATCAACTCCTGCCACACTTCTTCCGAATGAAACAACAAGTTTTTCAAGGCCTGCAAGCTTTCCATGGGGTATGGCAATACCATCACCTATTCCTGTGCTTCCAAGCTTCTCCCTCTCCAGCAATACTTCAATCACGGCGCTCCGATCAATATCCGTATCGTCGCGCAGAAAGACATCCGCCAATTCGACGAGGACTTCTTTCTTCGTCCTGGATTTCAGATCTTCGATGATAAATTCTTTTTTAAGCATGTCCTGAATGTTCATTATATCTCACCTTCTGTTTCAGCTGTTGGTCTCAATCAGGACATATTTTTCGTCATCACTACGATAAATGACGTTCACCTTTTCTGAGGAAGAATCCCTGTAAATGATAAACATTTTTCTCGATTCGTCCATCTCCAGGATCGCGTCTTCCAGAGACATGGGTTCAAGTATGACCTTCTTTGTCTCCACCACTTTGGAGTTCTCATCATATTCATCATATTCTTCAGAGCCTGGCTCCATGCTTTCGCTTCTGGATGCGACATCCTTGTGATTCCTGGTTTTTTGCTTATATTTCTTCATCTGTCGTTCTATCTTATCTATGACACTGTCGACGGCAAGGGTCATCTCCTTCGCCTCTTCCCTGCCCTGCAAATTCATACCTTTGGCCGACAGTTTTACTTCGGCAACATTTCTGAATTTCTCTATAGACAATGTTACAGTGGCACTTACAGGTTTATCCATATATCTCTCAATCTTGGAAAGCTTCTTGTCAACATAGTCTTTCAACCACTCTCCTGCTTCCATATTCCGAAAGGTAAAAGAAGTTTGCATGCGTGTTCCTCCTCTTAATCAGTTTTCACCAGCTAAATAAAGTTTCGCCTTATATTTGAGCCGACAGTAAAAGTCAATCGGCATTTCATCAGAATCAGAAATACTTCTTCCTCTTGGACGAGGGTAATATTCCCAGCATTTCCCTGTATTTCGCCACAGTTCTTCTTGCTATTGATATGCCGCATTCCACAAGTATATCAACTATCTGGCTGTCATTATAGGGTTTTCTGTCATCCTCTCCTCTGACTATCTCTTTGATTTTTTCCTTAACGCTTTGAGATGCTATCTGTAGATCGCCTATTCTGTTTATCCCACTGTTAAAAAAATATTTGAGTTCAAATATGCCTCTCGGCGTATGCATGTATTTATTCGAGGTAACCCTGCTTATCGTTGACTCATGCATTTCTACATCATCGGCAATATCTCTCAGAACCATGGGCTTTAAGTAGTTGATACCTTTGTCAAAGAATTCTATCTGGTGTTCCACAATATTTTCCGATACCCTGTAGATCGTTTTTTGCCTTTGCTGAATGCTCTTTATCAGCCAGGTTGCGGACTGCATTTTGTCTTTGATATACTCCTTGCACTTTTCCCCACCGTTGTTTTCTGTGCCGCCCATGATTTTCTTGTAAAAATTGCTTATTCTCAGTTTCGGCAGACCGTCATCATTCAGGACGATCCTGTATGCGTCTCCGACCTTGAAAACGAATACATCCGGAATTATATATTGGGGCCTTTCTTCATTGTAGAGACGTCCCGGTTTAGGATTCAGTTTGACTATTATCGACGCAGCCTGCTGAACGTCAGCGATGGAAACCCTCAGTTTCCTTGCTATATTGTTGTAGTTTCTTGTTTCAAGATCCTTCAGATGATTCTCAACTATTTTTCCCGGAAGCAATGAATCAACATCCATAAATCCGATCTGTATGAGCAGGCACTCTTTCAGGTCCCGCGCGGCAACACCCAGGGGATCAAATTTCTGCACTTTTTTAATGACATTTTCAACCAGGACTGGATCCACATCTTCTATGGTGGCGATCTCATCGGGGGTTGCCATCAGGTATCCATCACCGTTCAGGTTGCCTATGATCTGTTCCCCCACACGCCTTTCCACATCGGTAAAACGCGACAGATTAAGCTGCCACAGCAGGTGATCTGAGAGAGAACTTGTTTTGGTAATCATATTCTCGAAAGGCGGCGCGTCTGTATCTTCATGCTGGTAGGGAACACCCATCGGGCCGAAATCTTCGAGATAGGCATCCCAGTCAAAGTCCTCTTTTCCATCCCCCTCTCCGGTTATTTCCTTTGTCTTCGGTTCAACCTTTATATCTTCAATCTCCGGAATAATTTCTGTCTCCGGATCGTTGCCGGCAGATTGCTCTTCGAGGAGAGGATTTTCTTCAAGCTCCTGGTTTATGGTATCGACCAGTTCTAATCTCGAAAGCTGAAGAAGTTTAATTGACTGTTGCAACTGCGGCGTCATAATCAGTTGCTGCGTCAGCTTAAGGGTCTGTTTGAGTTCAAAAGCCATTGATTTCCCTACAGATCAAATTTTTCCCCGAGGTAAAATTTACGTGCAATTTCACTGCCGGCTATATAATCAGGCTTACCTTCAACAAGGATTGCGCCCTCATTCACGATATACGCCCTGTCACAAACCTTGAGGGTTTCCCTCACATTATGATCGGAAATCAAAACTCCTATTCCCCTTGATCGTAATTTACGTATAATGTCCTGAATATCCGCAACCGCTATGGGATCAATGCCCGCAAAGGGCTCATCGAGTAACATGTACTGCGGAGATGTAACCAGAGCTCTTGTAATCTCTACCCTTCTGCGTTCACCGCCTGAAAGAGAATATGCCATATTTTTTGAAAGACCCGAAAGATCCAGTTCTTCGAGAAGCTCGCGCAGCCTTTCCTCTCGTTCCCCTTTATGTATATCCTGTGTTTCCAGAATAGCCATTATATTCTCTTCCACTGTGAGCTTTCTGAATACCGAAGGCTCCTGCGGGAGATAATTTATCCCCCTTCGCGCCCTCATATACATCGGATATTGGCTTATATCCTCGCCATTCAACAATACACTTCCACTATCCGGACGCGTCAGTCCCACTATTATATAGAAGGTTGTTGTCTTGCCGGCGCCGTTAGGTCCCAGGAGACCAATCACTTCCCCTCTGTTGATCTCCAAGTTGATCTCATCAACAACACGTCGCCCGTTGTAGGCTTTTACCAGTTTCGTCGCAATTAACTTTTCCAAAGATTTAGCTCTCTTGATTTTATAATTACTCAGGTTATTTCTTGTTGTCATCCGGATAGATAGTAGCCGTGACTCTTTCTCCGCCGGTGCCATCTACAACTCCCCTGTTTTCCTCCAGGAAAACGGTGATCCTGTCCCCCCTGACCACGTTGTCTCCCTCCCTCATTACGGCATTGCCCGTCATAATGATTCTTTGCTCCGCATTATAGAAAACGGCCTTGTCTCCGGTGACGATTTTTTTTTCCTTTTTTATGGTAACATTACCCTTCAGCTCAACCCTCTCTATCTTCCCCACGCCCGTCGTTATGTCGGCGAGAGGTTCCCCTACACCTTCTTTCTTGTCATAGTAGATATACAGTTCATCTGCATTTATTACCGTATCATTCTGGACAGCTACGACATTTCCGGAAAATAGAACAAGGCCCTTATCATCGTAAGCATCCAGCCGATCGGAGGTTATATGTATGGGACCTTTAGAATTTGTCTTTATGGGGCTTTCGGCCCCGCACACGCCCCCCGCCGCGGCAAGAGGGAGAATCACCACAAGAGCCAGCATCAGTAAGATTTTTTTTCTCATATATTGCAAGTATCCAATCAAAATTATTTTCTGTGGGTCCAATCCCGACTCGTCGAGACTCCCTGCTATGTCTTCCTTTAGCTTACCCAATAAACTTTTTACTCGACCCCTCGAATCCTTGAACCCTTCTGGTAAGTACAACTAATCGGGAGATGATCCGTTTTTTGTTATTGTCGCGCTGACATCGGATAACAGGGTTATTTTTTTGTTTCTCAGGGAGAGGTTCATGCCCACCCCTTTCACAGAGACACCGGGTTGTGCCATCTTTACCACATCTTTCGTATGGATCGTTTCATTGCCATGTATATAATTCAGGCTGTCCGTCTCGAAACGACCCCCTTTATCCGATACGGCAACCACATTCCCAGATATATCCATATCTTTTGTATCGGTATGTAAAGAGCCATTCTTACCCGTTATCGTATACATTTCACCATTGGAAAAAAATAATCTAACCTCAATCTTTTCAAAAAGAGTGATCTCCTCTTTCTTGATGTACCTGGCGGTATCTGCATTGATCTCCCATGTCAGATCAGGATCCCCCACCTCAGTATAGTGGAAATCCTTTATCTGAAGATCAATCTTCTCCGAAAGAACCTTCAGAACACCATGCTCCTCCTTGGGGGCAACGTAAAATATGTATAGAAACAACGCGCCAACAAGAAAAATGCATCCTCCAATGAGCAGTTTCTTTGCGGATATTTTCTTTAACAAAGATTTAATCCAGGGAGATTTGTGAAATTTGACAAGTTTGTATCTCCAAAAATTCTCCCGATTATTTTAGCAAGAAGTGTACCATCTAACCGCAGACATGTAAAGGGAAAGCCTCATTCTTCAACCCTCATCCCATATCTCGATGTTACATCACCCCATTCCCCCCGGGCGGTAAGGATCATCTCGCAGATTTCTCTCACTGCTCCGTTTCCCCCTTCCCTCACGGTAACGTAATCGGACTCTGCTTTGACATAATCGAGCGCGTCCGCAACAGCCGCCGAAAACCCCACCATTCTGAACACGGGAATATCCACTATGTCATCTCCCACATACGCAACGCACTCACCCGATAATCCCCTTGTATCAAGTATCTCTCCCAGCTCTTTTGCCTTGTCTTTTACGCCCTGATAAACATCCTTGATTCCAAGTTCATCAGCACGATGTTTTACCACTTTCGACTCCCTACCCGTCAGGAAAACAACATCAACGCCGCTTCTCATCAGAAGTTTCAGCCCGTGCCCGTCTCTGACGTTGAAGTTTTTAGATTCGTTCCCAAGGTCATCAATAATTATTTTCCCGTCGGTCAGCACACCATCAACATCCAATATCAGTAGAACAACCATCTTGAGCTTTTCAGACAAAGATTTCCCCATAATTTATCCTTCTTTCAACTTTTATCGGTTTTAACGATCCTGTCTATTTTTTTAAGCATTCCGAGAAGACCCGGAAGTGAATCCAGATGAAGAGAATTGGGACCGTCACACAGGGCGCATTCGGGATCCGGATGCACTTCTAGGAATAATCCGTCAATTCCCGTGGCAACCGCCGCGCGTGCCAGATAAGCCGCCATTTCCCTGTTACCTCCAGACGAATCACCAGCCCCACCCGGAAGCTGTACGCTGTGTGTGGCATCAAAAACTACAGGATATCCCATTCCCCTCAATATGGGAAGCGACCTCATGTCGGCAACAAGGTTGTTGTAGCCAAAGTTTACTCCCCTCTCTGTAATCATTATGTTTTTATTCCCCGTGGAGGTTATCTTGTCTAATATATTTGAGACATCCCACGGAGCGATAAACTGGCCCTTTTTGACATTGATTATTCCGGCAGTCCTGGCAACTTCCACTACAAAATCCGTCTGTCTGCACAAAAATGCCGGAATTTGCATTACATCCAAGACCTTTGATGCCTCTTCAATCTCCTCAAATCGGTGGACATCAGAAAGAATGGGAACCCCTAACTCCTCCCTGATTCCCCTGAGTATGTCAAGGCCTTCTTTCAGACCGGGACCCCTGAAAGAGTTCATGGAGCTTCGATTCGCCTTGTCATAGGACGCCTTGAAGATAAAGGGGATATCAAGCTCCCCAGCAAGGTCCTTCAGGTACAAAGCTATTTTTTCCGTCTTTACGCCATCTTCTATAACGCATGGACCTGAAATCAGCACAAAGGGGGCATTTCCACCGATAACCATGTTCCCCAGAATAATCTGTTCCATTTTCATTACCCCTTTCTATCTACTGATGCTTCTTCTGCAGCATCCGAATCTTCATACGCGGTATCTTGCGCGCCGCTTGGTTCGAATCAGGATTAACCTGATATGCATTTGTATATTCCCTGAGCGCATCTTCATACATACCCTTCTTTTCGTAGGCCTCGCCCAGCCGGCAATATACCACATCGTCTTCACTATCGTAACGGATAGAGGCCTTGTAGTTGGCGATCGCCTTGTCTGTATCCCCCTTCAAGCCGAAGGCATACCCTATACCCGAATATAACCCTGCCGCTCTGGGGTTAATCTTGATCATTTTTCTGTAGGCACTTATGGCCTTGTCGTATTGTTTCTCTTCCATGTAATAATTCGCCAATATGGTCAGTACCTCCATAGTGGGCTTGAGCGAAGCAAACTTTTCATATTCGGAGACTGCCTTTTTCCTCTCTCCGATCTTGTCATACGCGAAGGCAAGATTATAGTGGATATATTCGCCCTTCGCGCCATGCTTTATGGCCTTTTCATAATTAGCGCCAGACTCTTTATATTTCTTTAATTCTCCATACGCGAAACCGGCCTTTTCGTATATGGATGCATCTTTGGGCTGGGCCTTTGCCACTTTCTCATATAGGGCTACCGCCCTGTCATAGTCTTTTTGCATCAGGTAATACTCGGCGAGCCGGAGCCTGGCATCCGCGTCACCGGGTTTGAGCTTCAGCACTTTCCGATATTCCTGAGCCGCCTTGTCATACAGTTTTTCCTTCTCGTACGCCATGGCGAGGTTGAAATGTATTGCAGGGTCTTTGGGCCTGAGGGAGATGGCCTTCTTGTAATTCGCTATCTCTTTTGCCATAAGTCCCTTGTTTCCGTATGCAAATCCTATATTAGCATATGCGGAGGCGTTTCCCGGCTGTTTTTCTATAACTTTTCTATATAGATCTATCGCGTCATCATACCTGCCTGCTCTGAGCCAGGCATCTGAGAGAGCGATCATAACATTCACATCACCCGGCATTTTTTTCAAAACTTGTTCATATTGCGCAATCGCATCCTTGTCCCTGCCCATCTTTTCATACGCCTCAGCCAGATTATAACGAACGGTGGTGCTGTCGGGGTTGAGCTCGAGCGAAGCCGTACAGTTGGCAGCCGCCCTGTCCCAGTTTCCCAATCGCGCATAGGAATAAGCGATATTCGCATAGGCAATATCATCTTTAGGGTCGATTTTGATGATTTCCCGATGAATGTCTATGGCTTTCTCATACTGTTTTGCGCGTATGTATATCTTCGAGAGCTCTATAAGAGAGCCCAGATCACCGGGTTCTTGTTTTAATATCTTTTTGTATTCCAGGATTCCCTTATCGGTCATCCCAGAATTTATATACAGTTTCGCCAGCATCTTGCGCGCGTTTATGTCATCTTTTTTCATGCTGACGGCACGTTCAAGATAATCTATTTGGGATTTTTCCGTTTTAGACCCCTTCGCAAATCTCAACCAGTCCTGGGGCGTAATCACTACATCTATCGGGATGGATGTGATGATCTTACCCCGATACAGGATATTGATTCCGAAAGTCTTGCTGTCATCCACTATCTTTCTGTCAACCAGCTCAACTCCATTTAACAGCGCCTCTAGGTCGTTTGAGGTTCCCATTCCCTCGACATCAACCGTAATACCCCGATTAAAGAGAGCGTTCGTATCTACTTTCTTTATGACAAATTCATCACGATACGAGATCTCGAACCGGTCTCCTTCCTTTAACACATAGTCCTTTCCATTCTTTTCGATATCGATATAGCGGGTCTGGGGAGTTTTCCCAGCAACAGCAACAAGAATAGTGTCTTTCATCCTCGACAACCAGGAGAAACCTCCAAGATTTGTTTCCAGTGCGCTGAATACAACGCCAACAATAAAAGCCGCCAGCACGACAAGAACTATCCCCCAGAAAGGAAATCTATTTCCTCCTCTTCGGGGTTCTCTGGTTTCTTTCTTCTTCTCTATAGAGCTGCGATAGTAGTCCATCCCTATCCTCTTGGATGATATTTCCTGTGAATCTCCTTCAATCTCTCACGAGTGACATGCGTGTAGATCTGTGTGGTAGATATATCGGCGTGACCGAGCATCACTTGCACAGAGCGCAAATCAGCTCCTCCCTCCAGAAGGTGTGTCGCGAAAGAATGCCTGAATGTATGAGGGTAAACATTCTTTCGCAATCCGGTTTTCCTAACATATTTTTTCACAATCTTCCAGAACCCCTGACGTGTCAGGCCTGTTCCGGATCTATTCAGGAAAATGGCGTTTATCGATCTTCCCTTAGACAATTTACGTCTTGAGCTTTCGATATACCGGTTCAGGCAGTCAAAAGCCATCCTTCCAATCGGAACAATCCTCTCCTTGTTTCCCTTTCCCACAACGATGAGATAACCCGCCTGCCAGTTTATGCTGCTCATGGACAGAGAAATCAGTTCCGACACGCGAATCCCCGTCGCGTACAAAAGTTCCAGCATGGCGGTATCTCTTACAGCAAGCGGTGTTTTTGTGCCGGGCTGCTTTAAGAGAAGGGCCATTTCTTCCCTGCTTAGTGTGTCGGGAAGACGCATCCACACCTTTGCCAGTTCGATGTTGGCCACAGGATTTTCATCAATAACTTTTTCGGTCAGGAGATACCCGTAAAATCCCCTGATAGCCGCGAGCGACCGGTTGATGGAACTGGCAACCAGCCCGCCCCCCTTCAGATTTCCGAGAAACGAGATAACATTGTCGGAAGAGATCTCCCCGATATCCTTAATGCCCACCTGTTCTACAAACTCCACATACCGGTTCAGGTCCCTGCTGTACGCCTCCAGGGTATTAAGAGAAACGCCCTTTTCAACTGCGAGAAAATTAAGGTATCCATCAACATGTAGATACATGAATTCCACCTCATTAAATACTGGCAAAAGTCTAAAAGATACCCGTCGGGATTGCAAGCATCATCTTCGCGAAACGACAAGGCATGATGGAAGATTTTTGATTTTATGTGCTCATTGATGTATTCATAACAACAGACAGGCGTATGGTGTGCCTTTCATCAAGCTCCACAGAAAGCTCTCCTATGGCGAATAACGAAAAATCCTTCGAGATAATGGCAAAGCCCTGCGGGCCGTTGTGCAATCTTGACTGCGTTTACTGCTTTTACAGCTGTAAAAAGGATGGGTGTGATCCTTCACACAACTGGAAGATGGACGGTGAGACCCTGGAAATTTTTGTAAGAGATTACATCCGGTCCCGCCCCTGGGAATATCCCGTTCAATTTGTATGGCAGGGAGGAGAACCCTGTCTGATGGGCCTTGATTTTTTCAGAAAAGCGGTGGAACTGCAGGAAAAATATAAGAAGCCCGGCCAGGAAATAACAAATGCCTTTCAGACCAACGCCACCCTGATAGATTCGAAATGGGCAGAGTTCTTCAGAAAAAACAATTTTCTGATCGGTGTAAGCATCGACGGCCCTGAGGATATCCACAACCGCTACAGAGTTGACAGCTCGGGCCGGGGCTCCTTTGGCAGTGTTATGGCCGGGGTAGAAAACCTCAGGAAACACAACGTGGATTACAATGCTCTTGTATGTATAACAAACATCAGCTCGGAAGATCCGCTTGATATCTACGATTTCCTGAAGGAACACTTTAACTTTATCCAGTTTATCCCCGTGGTGGAAGAAAGGGATTTCAAGAAGGAGGCCCCCTTTCAGAAGAACGCAGAAAAATGGACCGTAAATAAAGGCAGAAAATATTTGGATATTGTAACAGAATGGAGTGTGACGCCGGAGGGATTCGGCACGTTTCTCAACAGGATTTTTGACAGCTGGGTGCAAAATGATGTTGGACGGGTCTTTGTCCAGATCTTCGATTATACGCTCGCAAACTGGATGGGCTATCCCGCCGCGTTGTGTGTTTTTAACAGGACATGCGGGAGGGCACTGGTACTGGAGCACAACGGAGATATCTACGCCTGCGATCACTTTGTCTATCCGGAATACAAGCTCGGCAACATAAAAGAAATGCCCCTTGCCGAACTTGCAAGGTCAAATCCTCAGATCAGGTTCGGGAATGACAAATGGGAAAGACTGTCGGGAGAGTGCAGGGATTGCGAATATCTCAGCCTCTGCTTCGGCGGATGCCCGAGGAACAGATTTGTCTTCACCACAGGGGGAGAAAGAGAGCTGAACTATCTCTGCGAAGGTTATCGCTCATTTTTCAGCCATACATCAAAGGCCATGAAGTTTATGGCAAACGAACTGATCAACCACAGACCGGCATCCAATATCATGAAGATATCCGGATAGCGCCTACATGCCGGGAACACCTGTCTCCTTCTTGAGCCTTATCAATTCCTCCTTCAATCGCGGAAGTATACTGCCCGCCAGATCGGTATCATAAAGATCCTTCTTCTCTTTGGGATCAGATAAAATATTGTAAAGTTCCGGTGGATAGCATCCGCTTTGATACTCGATATATTTGTAGTCTCTGGTACGAAGGGCATACATTTGGGGCACAGTGTAAGGAAAATCGACAAAATATTCATAAAGCCACGATTTTCTCCACGGTATATCCTGCGATACAAGGAGAGAAGCGATACTCGTTCCCTGCATGTTCCCCGGCACCCTGAGCCCTGCCAATTCCAGCACAGTGGGCGCCAGGTCGATATTCAACACCATCTGAGACAGCCTCCGGCCCGGATTACTAATAAGTTTAGGATAGCGGACTATGAAGGGAACACGTATAACCTCCTCGTAGGCAAATCGCTTGTCTACAAGGCGATGTTCCCCCCAGTATATCCCGTTATCCCCGGCGTATATCACAACGGTATCATCGGCAATCCCGGCGGCATCAAGATAATCGAGAATGCGGCCTACCTCCCTGTCTATTTCAAGGATGGTCTCACAGTATCCCCGGTACATCTGTTTCAGGCCACCAAATGTCCCATAAATGATGTGGTTGTCTACAAGTCCGATCCAGTTATCCGCTTCCGGCGGCAGGTGAAGGTCGGCTATATTACTATACGTACCCTTCAGATCCCTCGGAGGCAGCCAGCGGTGGTGAACCGCCTTCATAGAGAGATACAGGCAGAACGGATTGTTCCTCTTCTGCTTTATAAAATCTAGAGCATAATCGGTCAGCTCCTCCGTTATATATTCCTTTCTGGAAGGGGTATTAACACCATCCACTATCAGTGGGCAGTTAAAATATCTGCCCTGCCCTCTCTGAATGGTAAAGGAGATAAACCTGTCCACACCCCTAAGATCCGGCAGCCCTTTGCCAGGCATGTGCCATTTACCGATGAATGCCGTGTCATAGCCTCCTCTTTTCAACAATTCAAGGAAGGTAACGTTTTCATTGCTCCAGGGGGTTATATTATTTTTCACCCCATGGGTATGGGCATACTGGCCGGTGAGGAAACTCGCCCTGCTGGGACTACATAGAGAGGACGTAACAAATGCATTTTCGCAAAGGGTTCCTTCATTCGCCATCCTGTCAAGATTGGGTGTTTTAAGGAAGGGATGGCCCATACAGCTCATATGATCCCAGCGGTGATCGTCACTCAGAATAAAGATTATATTGGGCTTTCCGACCGGAGCGGAAAAGGCACTCATTGGAAAAGATATGTCCAGCATCCCCGCAACCGCCATGCCTCCCAGAATTTCGAGAATCTCCCTTCGGGAAATGTTCCTTTCGAACAGATTGTCTTCAAACGACGCCATGCCTGGTTCCCTCCTTTAAATACTTCCCGGATCAGTAGAAGAACGCGGTATATATATCCACAAATATATAAAACAAAAAGGTTCCCCCATTCCAGAGAGCAACCGGCACAATAATAACACCTGCAAGGAGCATGACCACAAGGGAGGGCTGAACAACCCTTTCCGGTGTCGGGGCTTTTTCCCTGTACGCCAGTCTGCATACAATCTCGGAAATGCCCATATCAAGTAAAGCAACTCCTATAACCCCCACAACCAGGGGGTGAAAACACCAGTAGACCAGTTCCCATCCTGAATATACGCACCCGGCACCGTATACCATCTTTGCCGACCAGATCAGAGGGGTAATCAATCCCGCCAGTACCCTCTCCCTCATGCTTGCGCCCGCTCTGTAGGCGAGGGGATGAGCGATAAAGGCGCCAAGCCATATACTGATGAACATGAAAAGGGCTGATATATTGGATATTATCCGGCTCAGGCCCGGATAGTTAATACCTATGGCGGGGCATATATTATAGACATTGATCGACAGGATCATCAGGAGCATTACAATGCCCCCGGGAACCAGAACTCTCTTATAAAACGTCTTTTGCGCCATGATAAGATTCCTCCATTAATTCAGATATCAAAGAAAGTCTTAAAAAGGAGCGAAAACCGAATCGATTATGTTTGCTTGTAGACCGGGCGTCCGATTCTGTCAAGTATTATAAAGATATGCCACATCCTGTCAGGCAGTCTGAAATTTCGTGAGGAGATTGGCAATTTCGCAAAAATCAAAATTGATGGCAAAGTAAAAAACTTCAAGAAAATACTGCAACACGCAGAGAAGTTAGGCTTGACCTTTCATTGCAACCAGTGTAGATGATTTTTGGTGAATTTGCACATAATATCAAGATATATGCATGACAGACACGAAGATTATACGCGATTTCCTGATTGAGGTCTCATGTTTTTTATTATGTGAATAAAATTTAAGGAGAAAGAAGTTTATGGAAAAAGAATTGGTAACGATACAGGATACAACAGCGAATCCGGCGCCTCTGGGTCTTATGGCCTTCGGGATGACAACTGTACTCCTGAATATTCACAACGCGGGTTTCTATCCTATGGATTCGATGATACTGGCAATGGGAATATTTTACGGAGGTCTGGCACAGGTAATCGCAGGTATTATGGAGTGGAAGAAAAACAATACCTTCGGGACAACGGCATTTACTTCCTACGGTCTTTTCTGGCTCAGTCTGGTTTTTCTGGTGCTGATGCCGAAGTTAGGGTGGTGGAACGGTCCGACGAGCGGCTCGATGGCAACGTATCTCTTCATGTGGGGACTCTTTACCTTCCTTATGTTTATTGCCACGTTAAAGGCAAACAGGGCCCTTCAGGTTGTGTTCTTTACGCTGACCCTGCTGTTTTTCCTCCTGGCCTGGGGCGACGCGTCGGGAAGTGTAACTGTGAAACATATTGCGGGCTATGAGGGAATCTTCTGCGGATTCTCGGCAATTTACGCCGCCATGGCACAGGTGTGGAATGAGATGTACGGAAAAACCATATTACCCCTGGGTCCGGTAAAGTAGAGATTAACTAATCAGAAATATATACAAAACCACTTTGGAAATTGGGTATAACCATATCATGATATTAGATTTAGAGATTCTCTCCGATTTATTATAACGGGGGGATAAGATAATGTGAAAGGCCCCGCCTTCGAGCGGGGTTTTTCATTTTTCTAAATCCTTTTTCTGGCATCAAGATCTTCCATACGCGGGCGCTGAATAAAGTTTTAGAGGAATTTTTGAATGGTCGTATACAAAAAAGCTTCATTATGCCAGCCGGAGAATTTTCGGGAAATGTATCTCTTCGCCTTTATTGTATGTGTATGCATCCTTGTGACACCATCCCTTTCTTTCTCGGGAGATGCAGTCGGTGAAAATGAACCTCTCAATGTAAAAATCGGCCAGATGATTATGGTTGGTTTTCGTGGGCTTACAGTCAATGACAAGAGTCCAGTGATAGCCGATATAAAAAAGAGGAAAATAGGAGGCGTTATCCTCTTTGACTATGATGTGCCATCCCAGTCACCGGTAAGAAATATCGAATCTCCTGATCAGGTGCGATCCCTTGTTAGTGCATTACAAGAAGCGTCTTACATCCCTCTTTTTATCGCAATCGATCAGGAAGGCGGAAAGGTGAACAGACTCAAGGAGAGGTTCGGCTTTCCGCCAACTGTTTCGGAGGGATATCTCGGGAGGATCGATGACCCCGAAGTCACAAAAAAATACGCTGAGAGAACGGCGGAGACTCTCGCCGCTCTCGGTATAAACCTGAATTTTGCGCCCGTTGTTGATCTAAATATAAACCCGGATAATCCGGTGATAGGAAAAATTGAGAGAAGTTTTTCGGCTGATACAGAGGTGGTAATTAGGCACTCAATGGTAACCATTGATGCATTTCACACCCACGGTATTCTCTCGGCGATCAAACACTTTCCGGGACATGGAAGCTCCACGGCTGATTCCCACAAGAGATTCGTGGATGTGACTGAAAGCTGGTCGCCAGATGAATTAAAACCATTTGAGGCCATTATTCAATCAGGGAACTGCGACATGGTAATGACAGCCCACATTTTTAACGCCAGGCTCGATCCCCTCTGGCCGGCAACCCTTTCTCACAGAATAATCGGCGGAATACTGAGGGATGACATGAGATTCAATGGCGTAGTTGCTTCCGATGACATGCAGATGAATGCAATACGTTCCTTTTACGGACTCGAAATAGCAATCAAGATGGCAATCGGCGCCGGTTGCGACATACTTGTCTTCGCAAACAATTCCACATTTGATGAGAACATTGCCGGGCGGGCCATCGACGTAATAAAAAAGCTTGTGGCCGAGGGGGAGATAAAAAACAAAAGGATAGATGAATCCTACAGTAGAATAATAAGACTCAAGGAGAAGCTGAAACAATAGCCTGCCTGATTGGAAAAAGGTGCCCTTACCGGTCAATCTTTCTGAGATAATCAAGTGTCTCCATCTGATCCTGTAGCGGAGGGATGGAGCCAGGCTTGACTTCAATTGGAAGTTTCTTTCCCATCATTTCCATCAGCTCTCTCAGGGCAACAAACATATCCACCGGAGGGAGTCCATTGTTCGTCAGGTGGCGGATCAGCTTGAAGGTCTTGAACCCGTCGAACCACTGCAAAAAATGGTTAAGGAGATGAACATGATCGCCGCTGTTCTCTACGAGCCGGCGCCATACTTCTCCGAATCGATTCACGCGCAGGAACACATCGAGAGATGGGTACATATCCCCGGCACGAGCCAGTATGGTCTCCGGATCCATGTCGCTGCAGGATGACATGTGCCCGAGCCATTCCTTCAATACCGCAAAGGATCGAGGGTTGTACAGACTGTAATCCTTTTCCTTCCCTTGGATGAAACTGATGACCCTCTTGCCCGTGCCGAATGGGACACGGCAAGAGACCCTCGAAGAGGGGTGAACTGTGGTGGTTTTTATCCTTCCCATCCTGCGGATCTTCGAAAGCTTGTCAAGAAAATAGAAGTCCTCCCCTGCCCTCCTTTTATTCATGCCCCTTACAGTCGCGTATCCCTCCGCAGTGCATACCATGGTGGAACCTATGGAATGAAAGGCATAGGGTGATCCGGCCCAGCGCAGACCGAGAACATAATAGCGGAGAAATATCTCGTAACAGCAGATAGCGGCCTGTTCATCAGCAGAGTCCGCGTCCTGGTGCTTAAAGGCAATTACAGATGTGGTAGCCCTTTCTTTTTCAAAGAAGTCTCGCACGGCAGAGAGATAATTGGGCTCGACCAGTGTGTCGGCATCCAGGCAGAAGATGAGCTTCGGACAATCCTTATCATAGTTAAATATTTCCAGCGCGAGATCCAGGCCAATCTTTCTCGCAAACCCTACACCCGCGGTTTTACCCGGCATTTCCAGCCCGGGCGAAGAGGCGTCGACATACGCGATTCGCAAACCGCTCTGCCTGACACCGTTAAATAACACCGGCGACTGTTCCCTGTTACCCAGCACCTTAAGTGTGTACTGATTGTCGGCAAATTCATCCGCCGGAACATTGTCCACGTCCCCGTTGTTTATTACGCAGACAACCAGCGTACGTGAAAGCTCGGTCCGCGGATTTTCGGAAAGGCTGGCAAGGGTCTTGAAGATATGACCTGATTCGGCAAGAGCGGGAATCACAACAACATTATCAATTACATCAAAAGATTCCGAAATGATGTTCCATCTGTTCCCGACGGAGTAATTCGCCAGATATTTCTCAATGTTTCCGGGGATAGTCATACAACCTGTTCCCTAACCAGTCGTTTGATCGAATCATAATCGGCATTATCCATCCAGTGAATGACAATTCCCCGCCTCTCCATACGCCTGAACCAAGTCATCTGTCTCTTGGAGAATTGGTGTATTCGAGTGTTCAACTGCTTGAACATCTCATCAAAATCCATCCTTCCCTGAAGATAGCGGCTCACATAACGATACTCCAGCCCGAAAGAGTCCAGCCTTTTCCAGCTCACTCCCTGATCATGGAGGTTTTTGACTTCTTCGATCATTCCCATATCGATACGCCTTTTCAGGCGCGCTGTAATCCTGTCACGAAGGACACTTCTTTCCCAGCGGATACCGATGATAAAAGGATTGATTAAGGGATGCTCCACTTCTTCAACAAATTCATGCATTTTTGAGTGTTCAGCGATCTCGATAGCTCGGACAAGACGGTTCCTCTCCTGTGTATCTGTCGTATTGTGCAAAGCGGAGTTGCTTTTAAAGAAACGTTCTCTCATGGTATCCATATCCATTTTCTGGAGTTCCCCGCGCAGAGCGGGATCTTCCGGAACCTCAAGCATGCGGTAACCTTTGACTACCGCTTCCAGATAGAGTCCTGTTCCGCCTGCCATAACAGGGATAGTCCCACGGCCGGAAATCTCTGAAAAACAACGATAAAACATCTTCTGATACTCAAAAAGATTGAACTCATGACCGACATCAACGATATCTATCAGGTGATATGGAACCTCTACACCATCCACCAGAAATTCCGAGATATCCTTGCCCGTTCCCAGATCCATCCCCCTGTAAACCTGACGCGAATCGGAGGAGATGACTTCTGAGCCGAGATCCCTCGCGAGTCTGGCAGCAACTCTCGTCTTACCGGAAGCGGTTGGTCCCAGTATAACTATAAGATTGTACCCTTCCCTTTTCATTTGTTTACGAATCACTTTTTTTAATGTATTACGAACGCGTATTTGAGATTGATATACGAATGCCACATAACCTACACTGATATATGAAGACAAATAAAGAAAAAAATCTGCTCGATCTGGGAAAAGATCCGATCGTCTCCCTGCTTCTCAAAATGAGTTTGCCGTCGGTGGTGGCAATGCTTGTCATGGCGATGTACAATGTGGTGGACACATTCTGGATAGCCAGGATCAGCCCGGAGGCCATCGCGGCGCTTACCATCTGTTTTCCCATTCAGATACTGTTTGGAAGCATAGGGATGGGAACCGGCGTGGGCGCGGGTTCCTTTGCCTCCCGCATGTTCGGAGCGGGGAACAATTCAAGGGCTAACGGGACAGCGGGACAGATCATCTTTCTTTCCGCATTCTTCGGAATAATAATCATCCTTTCAGGCACCATTTTCTGTGAGCCGGTGTTGAAATTCTTCGGCGCCACGGAAAATATACTTCCTCTCTCGAAAAGGTATCTGGAGATTGTTGTATTCGGCACACCCTTTCTGTTTTTTATGATGATGTCGGATTATCTCTTCCGGGCGGAGGGTAATCCGAATGTGCCCATGTTCGTCATCATAACATCGGCAGTATTGAACGCGATCCTCGACCCCTTTCTTATTTTCGGATGGGGGCCCTTTCCGGAAATGGGAATCAGGGGAGCGGCCATAGCGACTGTAATAGCCCAGTTCTCAACCTTCTTTCTTTCCGTGTACTTTCTTTTCTCACTCCGCTCCGGGTATCATGTAAAGTTTAGAGATATCATCCCGAGATGGTCTATTATAATACCCATCTACAGTGTAGGTTTTCCATCTTTTATCACCAATATCGCGATGAGCGCGGTGCTTGTAATCTATAACCATAAGCTGGGAAGTTTCGGCTATCTGGCGATTGCCACACTGGGACTTGGATTCCGGATAAACGGGTTATTTATGATGGTACTCTTCGGGGTAGGACATGGTGTAATGCCCATGACAGGCTTTAATTACGGGGCACGCAATTACACCCGCATCAGAGAAATAGCGCGCGTGACCACGAGATTTTCAGCGCTTATAGGAGGGATAAGTTTTCTCCTTATTGAAATATTTGCCCGTCCATTGCTGGAAGCCTTTACGCGTGACCCTGAACTTCTCGCCATCGCCGTTCCCGGATTGAGGATGTATATCGCCACACAGATACTCGTGGGGCCAATGATTGTATGGATCAATATCCTGCTTGGCATGGGAAGGGGACTGGCCGCCATGATATTGTTAGTCGGCCGCCAGTTTCTGTTTGTGGTGCCTCTGATTTACATAATGCCCTTTTACTTCGGACTGGACGGTGTGTGGATGGCGCAACCCGTCTCAAATGTCATATCGTTCTCTATAATATTTTTCTGGATAAAAGGAGAGATGCGCAGGCTGAGGGAGACGTAACCGGAACTTTAACCTATTGAATCATCTCCCGATTAGTTGTAGTTAATTAAAGTAAAATAAGCGTATTGTCGACAATTAATCAGGTGTGATTATAGCGGGTTCAAGGAGTCAAGGAGTCAAGGAGTCCAGTAAAAGGCAAAAAACTACTAAGGAGTATTGACGTCTATCCTTCCCGGAATATCTTATAATACTTCATAACCTTGTTTACGTAATTCTCTGTCTCCCTTATCGGAGGAATCCCGCTGGAGCGGTCAACGTTGTCGGGACCAGCATTGTAAGCAGCAAGCGCCAGATGAATCTTGCCGTTGAAACGATTCAACAACTGCTTGAGATAGAGCGCTCCTCCCATAATGCTCTCTTCAGGATTAAAGGGGTCTTTTATCCCGAGAGCATTGAAATTGGAGGGCATTATCTGCATGAGCCCCTTTGCCCCCTTTTTTGATACAGCTTTCGGGTTAAAATCTGATTCTACCTTCATTATGGCCTTTAGCAGCGGAAAGGAGACACCATGCATCCTGGACGCCTCCCTGATATGTTCGTCATATCTGTCTGCCGAACGCGACCTGGAGAATCTCTTTCTTTCCTTTATAAGTACCTGATATCTGGGTGTCGGAGGTACAAGATTTGTAAAACAGGTAGTACCGTTTTTATCAACATACATATAGATATCCGCGTACAGGAACGGCACAGCTGCGAATAAAACCGCCACTGCAACCAGGACTACCAGGTATCTATGATCCCGGACCATCATTTACTCTCAGTATTCCTTCCGTTTCAGGGTTCAAGTCACGCACGACGCTCGCATACCTCTTAATTCAGCAGATGAACAAATATCCCGCTGCGGGGTTTTGGCTCAAACCATGTGGATTTAGGCGGCATTATTTTGCCCATGTCCGCGATCTCCATAAGCTGATCCATAGTCATAGGACACATGGAAAAGGCCACCGCATATTTACCTGAATCCACAAGCCTTTCCAGTTCATCCATTCCCCTTATGCCACCCACGAAGAGTATCCTGTCATCAATCCTCGGATCATAAATGCCCAGAACCGGTCGTAACAGTCTGTCCTGCAGTATGGACACATCCAGCATCCCGACAGGGTCATCCTCATTCATGTTCACTTCCTTTGCCTGCAGCCTGCGCCACACACCATTCATATACATTCCGAATTCGCCTTGGTTCTGTGGCGATCTTTCCCTGAAATCGTCCGACAGGATAAATCGTTCCTGCACCTTCCTGATAAATTGCCCTTCATCAAGCCTTCCCAGGTCTCTGACCACCCTGTTGTAATCCATAACGTTAAGCTGATCATGAGGGTACATCACAACCATTACGCGGTTGTATTCTTCTCTCCCACTGTGCTCTTCGTTCTCTTCCCGGCGCATTCTGGCAACCGCAGCTGCCGCAGCCGCCCTGTGGTGACCGTCGGCTATATACAGCGAATCCAGTTTCCCGAATTCCCGGTTTATTTTTTCAATAAAATTTTCATCGTCCACGACCCAGACGCTATGGGCTATTTCATCATCGGATGTAAAGTCATATTCAGGATTACCCTTAACTATCTCTTTAACTATCATATCGATGGTCTTCGAAGCTTTGTACGTCAGAAATACAGGGCCAGTCTGAGCGTTTACACTGCTTATATGTCTTGTCCTGTCAAGCTCCTTGTCTTTCCTCGTTAATTCATGCCTCTTGATAAGTCCCGACTCGTAATCGGCCACGTTGACACAGGCAACAATTCCGTACTGGACATGGTCATCCATCTTCTGTCTGTAGATATAAAAGCACTCCCTCTCATCCTGAAATAGGATATCCCTCTGCAGAAAATCGTACAGGTTTTCCCTTGCCTTCTCATACACTCTATCAAAACCGACACCATTATCCGGGAAATCCACCTCAGATTTCACGATGCGCAGAAAACTTTTTGCGTTCTTGCGCGTCAGTATCCTCGCCTCTCGTGAATCAATCACATCATAGGGATAAGATGCAACATCCTTCACATGTTTTTTTGCCGGCCTCACAGCCCTGAACGGAGTCACCGCAACCATTGTAAACACCCCTTTTCTATTCGGAAGCCTTGTAGCACAGTAAGCGGCATCAAAGCAATATCTTTGCCGAAAATATGCCGGCTGATTCCCATACGCGCGACAGATTCTGTCACGTCTGATCCTTGCAAAATCTTCATTTGAATAGTATGAATCCCGCATAGCGAAAAAACAAAAGGAGATAATAATATGGGTACAATCAGGGTTTTTATACATGGCCTTGAAAGCAGCAGTCAGGGAACCAAGGGAGTCTTCTTCGGAAAAAGGTATCCCGATATGATTATAGAAGATTATCCAGGAAGCCTGGAGAACAGAATGACCAAACTCCGCGGGATGCTTTCAGACAAAAAGGACATTGTGCTGGTCGGTTCCAGCTATGGAGGACTGATGGCAGCCATGTACGCATGTGACAATGAACATCGAATCAAGCGGCTCATTCTGTTGGCTCCGGCCATAAACCTGGAAGAATTCAAACCCTATCTGAACCGGAAAATAGAGTTGCCTGTTATACTTTATCACGGCAACCGGGATGATATTGTGCCCCTGGAACCGGTCCGCGAGATCGCCTTAAAAAATTTTCAAAACCTGAGTCACCACATCGTGGATGATGATCACCCGCTCAGTGAAACTTTTACATCCTTTGACTGGGACACCCTGCTCGCTGATTAGAATCTTGACTCTTTTATAGAATTAGGATAATCGGATGCTCGGAGGCTTGTGCAGTATGTATTCAAAGAAAATAGTTATTCGTTACGGGGCTGATATCGTAGATAAACCAGTGGTATACAGCCTTGTAAAAGATTTTAATCTTGCTTTCAACATAATGAGTGCAAGGGTCTCGCCGCGGAGAGAAGGGCTGATGGTACTTGATCTTACCGGTAAGAAGAAGAACTTTGAACGGGCCATCTGCTACCTCAAGGATCTGGGCCTGAATGTTGAACCGCTTTCCAAAAGCGTTACCCAGAATGTCGATAAATGCGTGCACTGCGGCGCCTGCCTGGCATTCTGCTCACCCAGCGCCCTGTATATTGACAGGAAAACCATGAAAGTTATGTTTGATACTGAAAAGTGCAACGGCTGTGGATTGTGCGTCAAGGCCTGCCCCGCGAGAGCGATGGAAATCAATCTCCTGTAAATCAATCCATCGTAGCGTCTTTCTCCTTTTTAACCGATTCTCCAACCTTATCGGCCAGGATTTTCCCCTTCTCTATGATATTCTTTCCCGCATCCATCATACCTTCGCCATGGTCTCCAACCCGCTCGGCCATTTCTCTTACATTTTCGGGAAATTTGTCAGGCGCCGTGTAATAATAATATCCCAAAAGAGCGATAAACACCAAACCCGTTATCAACATCAATTTAAGCAATCCCTTGAAAATGAAGTAGATCAGCAAAAGCGCAACGGTGGCAAATATAATAAGGGCCACCGGATGAGCCGACAGATAATTGATAAGATTGTCCACAATTACAGCCTCCTGAACTTCACAGTATTTAAGCGAGTCGAATCTAGCATATACGCCCCTTATACCTCAACCCATTTCCGAAGCGCATTTATAATTTTCAGGGCCTGATCTATGCTCGAAATATTGAATTTGCTCTGCTGGCGGTATTCATCATTCAATTTGCGGTACCGACGGATAGTAAAACGTTCCGGTCCGTACTCACCCTTCGTCCGGTTCCAATCCTGATATCTGAATATAATTGTCGACCACGCGCCTTTTGACAGGATCACCTTGTCCAGCTCTTTGACTATAATAATGCCGTCTTCCTCATAATTTATCGTAATCGCATTAACATCTGAAGCCATATATCACCTTTCCACACCTTTCAAACCGGTCATACTATCAACGATTAATTTCCCCATCTTCTCACTGTGTGTTTCTCTGTTGCTGGACATCATCTCCATATCCGCATCCGGCATAAGGGAAACCATCCTGTTCATAACATCCAGCCCATGCAGGGCATCGCTCTGGGCGCCAACTATAAGCACCGGAGACCTGACGTCCGGAAGTTTATTCCACAGGCTGTAGTCCTTTATCGCGAACGCGTTCGCCTTGAGCCTCCTCGGCTCGGCGGCATCCAGTGTGCCTTCGTACTTCTTTACCTGTTCCGGCTCTTTGTGTTTATCCAGCCTGATATTGCGCAGATACCACTTCAGGGGGGGCTTGATCGCGGTATACAGCGACGGCGGCAACGGCCTGAGCAACAGGGGAAGCCAGAAGGGATAGACGAGTTCGCATATGGGAGCTATTATGAAAGACTGTTCCGACTGCCTCAATCCCATGCTCAGGTAATCCAGTATAACAGTTGACCCCAGTGAGCTGCCTGCAAAACAAAATCTCTTTCCCGGCACGACCTTACACTCAAGGATCTCTCCGATATCCAAACTCATGCGGGGCATGGAAAAATCTACATGCGCCCGCTCCGGAAGCCTGGCGCTGAACTTCTCCCTGGTTTCCACATACAATGTCCTGTAACAGGGAGTGAGCTTTTTCAACACATTCTTCCAGCCGTCTATGAGCGAGATCCAACCGGCGATAAAGACAACCACCGGCCTTTCAGGTGTGTCACACGGGGGTATAAAATCAATCGTCCTGAGCGCAACACCGTCGGAAACCACAACATAGTCTTCCTCCACCCTGACATCAGGGTCGGTACACTGCATATAGGTCATGCCTTCACCCTTTTTTTGATCACAACCTGCATTGCTTTCCTCACAGCACCCGGCGCGCCCATAGCAATTCCAGGAGCTGCCTGTCCGCAGTAGTTTGTCTACCCTAATCTCGCCTGTGATTCAATACATAATTTTCTACATTGGTAGGATACCGCCATTACTTCCGCTTGATATTATTCAATAAATAGGATACCTTGTGCCGGTGATAAAATAATAATTACTTCAGATGGTTGAGAGGAACTCAAGGGTTTGACAAAAAGCGTGCTTGTAGGCATAAGCGGCGGCGTTGACAGCGCCGTGGCCGCGGCAATTCTGAAAGAACGGGGATACCACGTCGAAGGGCTGTACATACAAAACGGGTTTCCCGGAGGCAATGAGGCGGACGCGGCAGCCGTTGCGGAAAGGCTGGGCTTTCCGCTCCACAGACTGGATATCACATCGTCATTCAGGGAAAATGTCGTGGATTATTTCGCCGGGGAGTATCTGGCGGGCAGAACTCCGAATCCATGCATTGTGTGCAATAAGAAGATAAAATTCAGATATCTCCTGGAAGAGGCGCAGAAAAGGGAGCTCGGCCACATCGCGACCGGCCATTACACACGCATTGAAGGCACGGAAAGAGAAGACTGCTTCCGCATCCTCAAGGGTATCGACAAAGGCAAGGACCAGTCCTATTTCCTCTTCCAGCTTGGCCAGGAAGAGCTTAAACATCTGATATTTCCCAATGGCGACAGGACAAAGGAAGAGGTAAGAAAGATGGCGTCCGGCCTCGGCCTGCCTCCAAGGAAGGAAAGCCAGGAGATCTGTTTTATACCGGACGATAATTACAGAAACTTCCTTGAAAATTATCCCGCCGCCCTTCCCCGGCCCGGCAATATAGTGGATGAAAAAGGGAATATCGTGGGAAGACACCAAGGAACACATTCGGTGACCATAGGACAAAGAAAGGGATTAAATATCGCCTCCGAGCGTCCCTACTATGTGCTGGAAATAGACACCAAAAGGAATGAAGTAATTGTGGGAAGAGAGGAAGACCAACTGGCGCACGGTCTCATCGCCACGAACTGTTCCTGGATATCTCCAGATCCTGTCGGCCCGGATGTACTGCACGCAAAGACACATATAAGATCCCGCCACAGGGGCGTGGATTCAGAGGTCACATTCCTGCCGGACAAACGGGTGCATGTCAGATTCGAGACACCGCAAAAAGCAGTGGCTCCGGGGCAGGCGGCGGTCTTTTTTCAGGGGGACTATCTTCTGGGCGGAGGATGGATTGAGAGGAGACTGCGCGATGCTTAAGGTTGCAGTGGCCACACTCGGTTGCAAGGTGAATCATTATGAATCGGCGGGCATTATCGAAAAACTGGAGGCGGAAGAAATCTCTGTCGTTCCCTTCACTTCCCCGGCTGACGTATATATAGTGAACACCTGCACAGTCACGGCGAAGACAGATTTCCAGTCAAGACAGCTTGTACGCAGGGCGCACAGGACAAATCCCTCCGCACGGATTATCGTAACCGGATGTTACGCGCAGACTGCACCACAGAAACTCGCGGCACTGCCCGGTGTCAGTATGATCGCGGGAACGGAGATGAAGGAGAAGCTTCCCTGGATTATACAGAACATTACAGATGAAAAACAACAGATTGATGTCAGCGATATCGGTCTGAAAAGGATATTCTCAGATCTGCCTGTAACGAGGTTTCCCGAGCAGACCCGGGCATATTTGAAGATACAGGATGGGTGCAACGCGTTCTGCAGTTACTGCATCATACCTTACGCGAGGGGGCGAAGCAGAAGCCTTCCGCAGGAAGATGTAATCAGGCAGATACAGGGCTTGACCGAAGCCGGCTACAGGGAAATTATCCTCACCGGCATCCACCTTGGTGAATATGGCCACGATCTCCCCTCCCCTGCCACTCTTCTCAATCTACTAAGGGAAATAGAACATCATACAGGACTTGAGAGGTTGCGCATAAGTTCTATTAATCCAACGGAAATATCGGATGATATGATCGATCACATAAAAAACTCAAAGATAATATGCCGGCACCTTCACATATCGCTTCAGAGCGGCGACGACACTATCCTGAAGCTAATGCGGAGACATTACGATGCAGACCTGTTCAGCGTCCTTGTGGAAAAACTGCAGGCAGCGATCCCGGAAATCGCCATAGGTACAGATGTTATAACCGGATTCCCGGGTGAAGGGGAAAAAGAGTTTCAGAATACTGTCAATTTTATTGAGAGCCTGAAACTTGCTTATCTTCACGTTTTCCCCTATTCTCAGCGCCCCGGAACGGCTGCCTTTTCTTTTCCCGATCAGGTCATGAAATCAGTCAGAAAAGAACGCGCCGCTATATTGCGAGACACAGGCAACCGGAAGAGGATAGGATTTAACAGCGGGTTCACAGGAAAGAAGCTCTCTGTTATGGTGGAGGGAAGCAGAGACAAAGAAACGGGTTACATAAAGGGGTTTTCAGACAATTATGTGCCGGTAATTATCCCCGGAGGCGACATGTCTCTTGCAAATCACATTGTGCAGGTCACCGGTGACCATATGATCAAGGAAAAGGTTATTGGAAGGATAGAAGCGGATGGACGAAGAACGGATTGAGAATCTTGAAAGCATGTCGGAGGTGTTGAGCTATAAATTCCGCGATATCTCACTGCTTGACATGGCTCTTACCCATAGTTCTTATGGCAACGAGAATTCTGGTCCTGCGCGGAGAGACAACGAGAGACTGGAATTTCTGGGAGATGCGGTTCTGCAACTATGCATGAGCGATATACTGATAAACAAATTTCCCGACTATGCCGAAGGACAGCTCTCGAAGGTAAGGGCTGCCATGGTCAACGAGCAACCGCTGGCCGGACTGGCGCGGGAGCACAGGATAGGCGACTTCATGCTTCTCGGCCGGGGGGAGGAAAATTCCGGAGGAAGGGACAAGGATTCCATCCTCGGAGATGCCGTCGAAGCAATTATAGGCGCCATTTATCTTGACGGGGGATACGAAAGCGCGCTCCGGTTTATAAGAGTAACATTCGAAGCTCTTGTCGATGAATGGATAGAAAGCCCGATGTACCTGGACTATAAATCACTCCTCCAGGAGACCAGCCAGGGCAGGTTCAGATTAGCGCCCCAATATCGAATTACAGGCGAGTCCGGCCCGGATCACGACAAGACCTTTGAGATAGAGGCATCCATCGGAGATATCGTTTCAACAATCGGGACCGGAAAAAACAGGAAGGAGGCCGAACAGGACGCGGCCGGAAAAGCGCTGCGGAAACTGGAAGAAATATGAAACCACTGATAATCCCTATATTTGTGATATACAGCGGATGTCCCAACCGTTGCGTGTTCTGCAACGAGAGGATAGCCGCCGGGAACTATCCTGACAGGCTTACAGAGGATACCATCCGGAATATCTGCGACCGGCATCTGAAAAACAGCGGAAGAAAATTCGATCAGATTGCCTTTTATGGTGGAAATTTTACCGGGATAGACCGGGGCCATCAGATTGAGCTGCTGGATATCGCGCAATCCTATGTAAACGCGGGCATGATAAAATCCATAAGGATATCGACAAGACCCGATTATATAGATGATGACAGGCTTAAGCTTCTGACACGATACAATGTCTCCACTGTGGAGATAGGCGCTCAATCGATGGTTGACGAGGTGCTGTCTCTTTCAGGAAGGGGACATTCGTCGGAAGATGTAAGAGCTGCGGTAAGACTTTTAAAGAAAAAGGGCATAGAAACCGGTGTACATTTGATGGTCGGTCTCCCCGGCGATACCCGGGAGCGGTTTGAATATACAGTAGAAGAGATCATCAGGATCCGGCCTGATACCGTGAGAATTCACCCGACTATTGTATTTAAAGATACTCTCTTGGCAAAGTCATATTTTGAGGGTAAGTATCAGCCGCCGACACTGGACGACGCCGTTGAACTCTGTAAACACGCCCTGTTGAGGTTTCAACAAGCCGACATACCGGTTATAAGACTGGGGCTTCACACAACAAAGGAAATGGAGGCAGATAATAATATCATTGCCGGCCCGTTTCACCCGGCATTCCGGTCGCTCGTGGAGGGAGCCATATTTCTGGACATGGCATCGAACCTTTTGAAATCGACGAATCTGAAGGATAAGGATGTTGTATTTTCCGTGGCCCCCAAAGATGTATCGAATCTTCGGGGTATGAAAAACCGGAATATAAAGATACTGAAGGAATCTTTCAACCTGGCAGAAATACATGTCAGAGAAAACGAGATGCAGAAAAGATGGTCATTAAGAATTATTTGACCCCTCCCTGCCGCTTAAGGAGTCAGCTTTGTTTAAATCAGGTTTTGTGGGAATCATAGGAAAACCAAATGCTGGGAAGTCCACTCTCATGAATTTTGTGGTGGGTGAAAAGATAGCGATAACAACGCATAAGCCCCAGACAACCAGAAACAGGATCATGGGGATCAGGAATGCCGAGGCGGGCCAGTTTATCTTTCTGGACACCCCGGGGATACACAACGCGAGGACGCCGCTCAACCGCCAGATGGTATCGGCCGCGATGAGCGTCTTTAGTGATGTGAATATGCTGCTCCTGCTTGTCGATGC
>Ga0268276_1000704_pt1 | contig 37291 bp, 43 predicted proteins | sample saktaG_4_FD_190145 | JGI IMG/M metagenome (GOLD analysis project Ga0268276, IMG submission 190145) | Saline water microbial communities from Sakinaw Lake, British Columbia, Canada - sak_2010_1_5_45m | ecosystem: Environmental > Aquatic > Non-marine Saline and Alkaline > Saline ...
TCTATCTTTTAATGATAATTCCTTATTAATTGAACCACAATTAGAACATGTTTTTGATGAAGGATCAAATCTACCAATCACACTTAAATTCTTTCCGTACCAATCACATTTATATTCAATCATTGATTTGAATTTATACCAACCCATATCACCGATAGCACGACTTAACTTATTGTTTTTCATCATACTAGAAACACCAAGATTTTCTATACAAATTGTATCATAATTATCTACAAGGTATTTACTTATTTTATGTAAGTAATCCTCTCGTTGATTTTTGATATGTTCGTGAAATAATGATAATTTCATTTTTTGTTTTAAATAATGATTTGACCCTTTTTGTTTTCTACTAAGGGATCGCTGCTGTATCCTTAGTTCATTCATTACAGATTTGAAGAAATCGTGGTTCTTGAATTTCTTTCCATCTGAGGTTATTACAAAATCTTTTATACCCAAATCAACACCAACAGAAGTATTTACTCTTATTGGTTTCTTTTCGGGTAATTCTTGTTTATTATCAACTAATATAGATACATAATATTTATTAGTTACTGATTTACTGACTGTTACTGTCTTTATTTCACCTTTAAATTCTCTATGTAAGTCTATGTCTGTGTATTGTAGTTTAGGTATCCAAATTTGTTTTTTATTATCTGACAACCACACATTTTGAGGTAGTTGAAATGATTGTTTTGAATATTTTGATTTAAATTTAGGAAAACCAGCACCTCTAAAAAAATTTGTGTATGCAACATCAAGATTTCTAATTGAAGCTTGTAATGCTTGTGATGGGCTTTCTTTTAGCCAATCACATTCATTATCTTTTAATTCTTTAATTTGTTTAGTTAAACTAAACATATCAAGATGTTTCTTATTTCCTGTATATGCTTGAATTTTAGTTTCTAAACCAAGATTATATACAAATCTTACTTGACCAAAAATTCTTGATAGGAGTTCTTTTTGTTCTTGATTTGGATATATTCTGTATTTGTAGGCTTTTAACATATAATATTAATGAAAACTTTTTTTTCCTTAAACTATATATAATTAAAAAATAATGACTTTTTTCCATTTATTTATTTACAACACTAAAGATGTAGTAGTTTTTCTTTGATGGACTCTATAAAGAAAAAAATCCCGAAAAAACTTTCGGGATTTTTTGTATATATAAAATAAAATCCGTATCTTTGTATTGTAATTGAAACTATAAGGAGAAAAAAACTATGAAAAAAGTAAATAAAAATAAGGTCACTTTTGATGTTAACGACTACATCAAAGCCGTAAAAATCGCTGATCGTAATATGAACTTGGGTAATGGTTTCAAAGGTACTCATAAAGTTTTCAAAAACAAGAAAGCGTATGATCGTAAAAGAGACAAAAAAGTTGTCTTCTAAAAAATAAAGTCAGGAAAATCCTGACTTTTTTAATTTTAAAACTAAAAATTATGGAATTATTTAATTCAGAAAAAGACAGAGAATTGTGGATTAAACTTAACGCGGAAAGACAGATTGAATGGGAAAAGGGTTTAACTTGGTTTAATAAGAAAACAGGTCAACACCAACCTACTTTACAGGCGAGAAATCCAAGAAATATGGAGACAGCGTTAAAAATATCAAAAGGTCAATGTTCTTATGATGAAAAACAGGGCAAATTAAGATATACTTTAGAAGAATTATTAACACTGGATATAGATGGTCTTAATGAAATACAGAGAAGACAACATTTAGAATGGTGTGAAAAATTTAAAAAATTAAAATAGATTTTTGACATAAATATCATCACCACCATATGGAATACTTTTAATTCTTATAAAATAATCAAATAGATCACTTCCTGTACCTATATGACTCATTGTGTAATATATTATTACATCATCTTTTGTATTATCATAAACAAGTTTCATCAATTTCTCTGATAAATTATAATCTTTAATTGGCCTATACAAATAAACAACATCCATATTTTTTAAAAATGATAAATCCATATTTAATAAATCATCATATATTACACTGATTCCTAATTTATTATGATATTCTTTTAATGATATCTCTTTTTCTACTCCTATAGATTCATATCCCATTTTATTACAAAAATAAACAACAGTTCCATATCCACACCCCAAATCACATAATTTTGGATTTTCATTTGGAAATATATTCATTTTTATAAGATTTAAGACATATAATTTGGAATAACTACTGTTAACCTCACCATATTCAATGTTATTTTTTTTCGTATAATCTCCAATATATTTACCTAGACTATCAAATTTATTTGGATTTAGATTTTTTGTTATTTTTATATAATCTTCCTCACTAAATGGCATCATTTTTAATCTATAATTGAAATTTCTAAATTTTTCTATTATATCACTAAAACTTTCAAATAATTTTAAATATCTCATTCTTAAAATCCTCCCCTATCTGATTGATTAAAAACTTTTAAATAATATTTATATTCATCTATTAAATTACCATACCAACGAACATTTCTATCGTTTCCTTTCATATCTTTCATTCTCATATGATTTGATATTATAAATCTTATAACATCTGGATCTCCTCCCATATACCTAACCCAGTTTCTCCAAGGTGAACCAACATTTAATAATTGAGCGGAATATTGTTCGTGCCCAGGTTGCATTATAATACCTTTTTCTATCTTCTGGGTCCTATCTTTACCAGTATCGTGTAAAAATCCAGATAAAATTAAATTAATATCTTTTGTCTTTGATAATCTATTTACGACAGCTTTTGTATGATTGTAAACATCTTTTTCGGGGTGGTAATCCGTTCTTTGTTCTATATTTTTTAATGAGTCTATATAATCTTTTATTGTTTTTGGAGAATATTGATAAATATAATCAAACATATCTTTGTCATCAACAGAATCAATATCAAACTCTGAAAAATCTATCTCATCTATCTCATTTTCAAAATTATATTCCTCAAATAATTTTATTTTACTTTTTCCTAAAAACATAATCTCTTAATTTCGTTTTAGTTTCTAAATCAACATCTATTTGATTTTTAAATTTTCTCTCTAACCAATCTACTATATTAGTATTTATTTTAAATAATGTTTTAATTCTGTCTCTATGGCTATCATATAACATTACTAATCCTAATTTAGAATGATAATAAATAGTATCAACTCCCTTTCCATCAACATCAAATGATATTATATCATTTTCTGTATTGTTATCCAATTCAACCGATTTATTTATAATATATTCTCCATATTGTTTATATCTACTTCTGATTGGTTGTATAACATTGGTTAATAAACTTTCTTCTGTTTCTGTTATTTCTAACGCGTCCGATTTGATATTATTTGGTTCCGTGTGTCTTATAACTACTTTATCTTGTATTCTATCTAATGTATTTAAGATATTTAGATTATTTATATCTTCTGGATTTATATTATCTGGTTCACCAAATCCATTTATTATCAATAAATCTTCATCAGAGTTTCTAGCTATTTTAACAGCTCGTTTTAACATTTTAATCATAAATTCCTTATCAAATTCTATCAAATGTTTAATCGCGTGGCTGGTCGCACCATGAGTTCTCTTACCCCTGAATTCTTCATCATTTGGATAATAATAATCCTCTTCTTCAGAAAAAACAACAGTATCGCTTTTTGATGAGTTATCAACATATCCATCAGATGAAGTTGTCAACGCGTTTATCGCGTTCTTATCTATATCATTGTATATTTCTCTGTCCGCTGGTAAATCCACATTTCTCGCTAAATCAAACTCTACTTTAGATTCTAGAAATTTTTTATATCTTAATATTTTTCTCATATTAAATTATATATTAAAATTAAATTTCACGAATTACGCCAAGTCTGGATATCCACCTTGTCCAAATATATCTGGGAATCCAATTATAGTTTTACCACCAGAATTTCTTCCATCGTTTATAAGAGTTAAATCTTGTTTTCTATTCCCGCCATATTTTTTACCATTACATTCATATGGTTTACTGACGAATGATACATGAATCCATACTCTACCACTACCACCTCTTGAATTTTCTTTCATTTCTCTCAGTAATTGATCATAACCACTGACATTTTGTTTCGCCCAATTAATAACTTCTGAGTATTGAGAATTTTTCATTCCTCTAATTTGGAAATCACACGCCATACCAAAATTATGTTGAGAACAACCAAACGAAGATCCCGCACCTTCTCCACGAAGAGATGATGTTACTCTTATTTTTGGATATTTTTCTGTTATTGGATCTATAATATTTACAAATAAATTTTTCAAATTACATATAATCTGTTTTTTACTTAATCCAGACCATGTTTCATTAGGTTTTAATTTTAATAACTTTCTAGTTCTAGACCCATTACTTATCGCATCTTCTAGAGTATAATATTTTGATAATTGATATTTACTTGTTAGTTGTTCATCAGATATTTGATTTAATTCATCACAATTTGTTGAGACATCATCAACCTTTGTTCTAACTTTATCTTTCTCAGATACATACTCCTCACCATTATATTCTGATATATTAAAATTCGGTGAATTTTCTTTAATTCTTGGTTTTCTTGATGTATTGGTATTTAATGACCCATTCCCTATACTACCACTTGTACTAGATACAGTGAATAATAAGTCATTATCATTTTTGATATCTTCTCTAGTTGGTGAATGTTGAGTTCCATCTGGAATTAAACCACTGAAATTAGTTGGTCTTTGTATTGTTTTATTATACGGTAAATAAACATTTTCTGATAGAAATTTATCAGATTTACTATAATCTGGTTTAGTCTCACCAACTCTTTTGTCTATATATTCTTTTAATATTTTATCTAAAAACGGTTTTGTGACATTACCACCCCTACTATCAATTAGAGATGTTTTATTGTATAATAATTCTTTAACAAATTTATCAAACCACTCTAACCAATGATTACCAAATATTACTTGTTGAGATTCACTACCTATTCCTAGGTTTATAATCTGGTCATTATTTTTTAATATAAGATTTATACTACCATCATCTATTGTGAGACTATTATATTTATAATCAATTCTAAATTCATTATTATCTGAATATACCATAGTTCTATTATCAAACAGTAACGCGGAGAAGTTTACATAATCATCATCACCCATTTCTTCTAATCTTCCCATTAAATTATAATTATAATTTTCTGAATCTATATACATCGGTGAGTAAATGTTTTCATTTGTAAAAACAACTGTAACTAATTTATTTAACGATGGTACACAGAAACTACGACCATCTATACTTTTCAATGGAGCACACCATGGTAAATCTTCTAATGGTATTTCATCATAGACGCCCATTACTCTAACTCTTATTCTACCTAATCTTAATGGGTCATTATTCTCCTCAACTAAGCCTACAAATAAATTCATTTATTATAAGGTTTTTTTCTTATTTTCATCTTCGGTATATACGGTACCATCTGGATGTTTTTTAACTAGCCCACTTTCGGTATATACAACCTTAGGTGGCATTGGATGTTTTTCAACTGGCCCACTTTCCGTATACACAACCTTAGGTGGTATTGGATTTTTTACAATTGGCCCACTTTCTGTATACACAACCTTAGGTGGTATTGGATTTTTTACAATTGGCCCACTTTCTGTATACACAACACCATTTGGTTGTTTAAGTATTGGCCCACTTTCTGTATACACAACACCATTTGGTTGTTTAAGTATTGCCCCACTTTCTGTATATACAACTCCATTTGGATTCTTTACAACTGGCCCACTTTCGGTGTATACAACACCATCTGGTGGTTTAACTATTGGTCCAGGTTCTGTATATACAACACCATCTGGTGGTTTAACTATTGGCCCAGGTTCTTGATATACAACACCATGTGGTGGTTTAATGACTGGACCAGGTTCTTGATATACAACACCATCAGGTGGTTTAATAAATGGCCCAGGTTCTTGGTATACAACACCATCTGGTGGTTTAATGAATGGATCACCTTCCTGATATACAACATCATCTACCATAGGTTTTATTTCTGTGTTTCCATACAATATAGCTAATTGTTCACTATTTAGATTCATTTGAGATAAATATAATCTCTCTAAATCACCTTCATTTATATTATCATTATACAATCCTTCATATAATGACATAAACGCTTGCTGACGAAGTTTATTTATTTCTGATGTTAAAAAAGTACTTATGCCAGCTCTTAGAGTATTGAAATTACCATTTAATCCATCTAGTATTATTTGTCTGTACGGGCCAAGTGGGGTTTCATCTAACAATGAAATAGCGATTCTTTCTAAATTTATTGAATCTTTTACATCATCTAATAATTGCCTCATTAATCCCTGTCTCTGACTATCCATATAATTTTTTACAGATATTTCTCGTTGTAATTTTAATTTATCTGCCCCCAAATTAGCCGTATTTGTCAATAATCCACCTGTATTAGAAAGTCCACCACTAGTTTCAGCTTCTGGTACATTCTGTTTACTTTCATTTTCAAAATCACCAAAGTATTTATTTATATCAAAATTAACTTGGTCTTGTTCTTTATCTTTAACTTTACCATCATTACCATACGCTAATCTATTGTCTAGTATATAAGAATCTCCAATTAATCCAGGAGTTAATATTCTTCTGATAGATTTATAAAATATATTAAAATCAATAAAACTAAAATCTCTTGGTACACCAGCGTTAAGACCAGCTTGTGTTATATGTTGTGACCAAGATTTAGATTCACTGAAATCAAAATTACAATCATATAATGTTATTTTCATTATGGATTTTGGACTTTCTTTAAAATTATATTCGTAACTATTATTTGAATAATAAGGAATAACATAATTTCTATATTCATATAAGTCTATATCCATATTAAATCTAAGTAAATTTTCTGGCGCAGTATTTCTTTGATCTCTGTATGAATACACTAGATTATTATATAATTCTGATAGATATGTATTTGACATAAGAACATTTTCCTGTAATTCTACAGATAATTTATCTTTTTTATAATCAATTATTTTTTTCATAAAATTTTCCATACCATCTACCTTATTAATATAATATGATTTTGGTCTAGAATTATCTATAAATCCTGGTTTTGGTATTATTCTAAATATTTCAGATAATCTAGATACAAATTCTTTATGTAAAACTTCTCTTTCTCCAAATAATATATCATATTCTCTTATGAATCTAGTTAGGGAATTTTGTTTGAAAACATCCTTATCCATTTCTTGAAATAGTGGGGAATTACTACTATCAATCGTTATATCAAAAGATAATAAAAGTGGATCATCCACCCCATTATCATATCTAAAGTAATTTGAATAATCATCTCTCATTTCTTGTCTTCTAATAAAATCCCCCATCACTTCAGCGTTACCATTTTGTTTCTTAACGGTTTCTGGTTTTTTAACATCAACCTCAACACCAAGAAGATTAGTATTATAATATATATCTTCCTCATATCCACTTATATAATTACCAAGACCGATAGGTAATATATTTTTTCTTATAATTTGACCATCTTCTGTATTATCCCAGGGCATTGTTTTTTATTTTTTTTTTATACATTTTGTTGATTTATTTCATAAAATTTTCTAGTTATTTGATCTAGTTTCTCTTTATTATATTTCAATGTCAACTCCCTCTTAACTAATATTAATTCTTGAACAAAGTTTCCATATTCGTATATATAGTTAATTCCAGTTATCAACCACTCTCCTGACAATCTTTCATTTATCTTATAAGAATCAGTTTTTTTATCTATTTCTAATTCATAAGCTGAGTTTAATTCATATAAAACTAGTTCAATATTCTGAAATCTATAAAGTGAAAAATTTGGATTATTTATGATAACACTCATTTTAATTTTATCAACAAATTCTATATTATTCTCATTCTGTTTTTTAGCGAACAAGAAATTTTTGTGAACATTATCCCTATCTTGTTTACCCATAGAATAATTTCTAGTATTTTCATCTGGTATTCTTGTTCTAACATCTATTTTAGTTCCATCTCTTCTTGGATTTGATATAGTGTTTAACAAATGATAATTCGCGTCGTTCGTGGTACGATCATAAAAATACACCTGAGCGTCATAACCTATTGTAGTATTAATATCTCTAGAACTATTTTCTAAATTCCATTTATCAATGTACATGTTTGTTGTTCTCATATTTGGATGGTTAGAAAGTAATAATGGTGTAACAATCTCCTCACCATCAACTACCAATGATTCATTCCAAACACTTTTTTGATCCTCTGTTCTTTCTGATAATTGTGATTCTATGTCAATATAAGTTAGATTGTAATAAAGATCAATAAATGAATAAAGAAAACTATTATCATTTTTGTATGAATAATTTATTATTTCTTGTATAAATTCTGACAAATAATTTCCTGGATTAATCCATGTCATATAATCATCAGTATTCTCCATATTAGACGCGAATCCAAGTTTAAGATCCGACGCTAACCCTTTTAAAACATTAAAACTAGTACCTTTGTAAGATTTATTTGTTGTAACATTAATTCCCATATTTAAATTAGCCCTAACATAATAAGTCTTATCTGTACTTTCACCACTAACATCTTTTATTATTCTAAAATTACTTACAACAAAATCAACTCTTATTGGCATTAAATTTTCACTTTCACTTCTTTTATAAAAAGATATTGTTGAATTATCTAGTGGATGGAGTTTATCAGATAGTAAATTTGTTGGGTCTTTTATAATCATATCAATATATGGAAAAAACTTATTATTATATATTTTGAGTTTTATTATATCTCTAGTATCTATCATAATACCACCACCATCTATTTCTGGATTAGCGATGTATATAAATGGAGCTTTACCCATTGTGTACGCCCAGTCCTCAGCACTTTTTTTATCAACACTTTTAAGATAATTTAATTCTATCTGTTTTAAATCTATTTGTGATCTAAATATTACTTTTAACGCCATTTTAGTCTAATTTATTTGTTACTTTTATTTTCTTATTTTTATCATCAACTCTTATTTGTTTATAATTTGATGAAGGTGTTGACATTGGTAACGATCTACTCAATGGTGATGAGGAATCTGGATTACCATAAACATCTTCTTCTTTTTTATATGGTTTTTGTATAACTTCAATTTTATCCTTTTTTACTGGATAATAAATAATATCTCCATTTTTTATAGAATATGGATCAATTATATTGTTCATATGCATTAATTCTTCAACATAAGAATCAGAACCAAAAATATCAATAGATACTAAATCTAATCTCATTTCTCTTTGTTCTGTTACAGTATATGGTAATATATTTAAACGAACATTAGTATCATCCAAATTTGGAAAAAATAAATCATAAAGATTATCTTGATTTATGTCCCTTTGTGTATTTTCTAAAGAATATAATTTCATTAATATTAATTATTTTTTAAAATGTGTCTCTTAAAATTGAACTCTGTCTATTTCCAATACCAGTTGTTGGTTGTTTCTTATATGGATCATTATTTGATGGTCTTGGGGAGTATGCATCTCCAACATTTTCTTTCACTTTACTAGTATTTGGATTTGTGTTAACTGGGGTTGGTTCATTTTTTTTCTGTTCATTAGGGTCAGAATATTTTCTACCATACCCATTATTAAATATCTGCATTATTTCTTGTTTTCCAAGTGGTCTACCAAATTTTAATTTAACTTTCACATTAATTTTATTCGGCATATCATTGAATCCTAAATCATTAGACCAACCAACTGATATATCATTAACCAACATATTACCAATAGAAAGTATAGGATTATATGGATTTCCAACTGTTAAATGCCAAGGTGTTGTGTGTAAACCACTCATAAGACCTATTGAACCTCTTAAACCCCATCTATATTTCCTTAGGATTGATGTTAATAATTTTGATGCAGTTTCAAATGCCTTATCCAACCCGAATTCAGATAAAATTTTTCCAGAATCTTTCATTAGTTCATCAAATGTTTCAACTAATTTTTGAACCATATTTCTTACTAAATTTCCCCATTTGCCCAAAGATGTATCTTGATAACCGACAGCAGCTTTATAAAAATCTTCTGTTATTTTAGTTTGATTTAAAACAAAATTCATATCAGAAGTTCCCATTCTAAGAACGTTATGAAACACATCTAACATCGCGGAACCAGGATCAACACCATTTATGTATTTTTGTTCATACGATGTTTCAAATCCTATTTCTATATCAGAATCTAAACTTTGTCTTTCAGTTTCTCTTTTAGTTGAAACTCTAAGTACATTTGGATCACCAATTGGAAGATCATCAATATCATATTTAGTTAATCCCATTTTGTTTAAAAAACCAAAAACCAATCCCTGACTCCAAGATGGAATAGATAATATTTGACCAATATCAAATCCACCTGGATTGGTTTTACTTGTTGTTTCGTCTTTAATAATCTGAGTTATTAATGTATGTAATTCCTCAGATGTTTCTTCCCACTTTTCATTAAAACTTATTGAGAACATATCATTACCTTCATCCATCTTTAACCACCCAATCAATGTTGATATTGGTGGTTCTTCTATATCATTTAAATTATGATTTACAATAACACTTTCATCAAATCTTCTAAGTATAACCAATCTATTTAATGGATATACACCGAGATCTGTTAAATATGTAAAATCTTGTGGGGTTAAATATGTTGAACGAGTGAATTCAAAATCCTCTATTAGTTTAACATATGGATTTGAATCATCAGAATATTTGTATGATGATTCCGCTAAGAAATTTTTTATACTATTTGTATCACTAACATCTTTTTGTTTATATCTCAAATATATACTCTTAGCGTCTTTTTGTAAACTAATTTGTTTACCAAAATTCAGGTCATATTGACCCATTTCAAATATATCTTGTTTATTATCGTTATTGTCTATTTTAGGATTATTTGTAAATAGAAAACTTATTTCATCATACATACTTTTCCATTTTTTATTTTATATATAAAAAACAGTTAATTCTGAAATGATATTTTTTTAATAATCTCTTATTATTTGTGAAGAGTCAAAACTATCTAAATTATTGATAACTTTTGTTAACATCGTGTCTTGTCCGAATTCATCAAAGAAGACTAATATATTGAATCCACCTATCTCTTTGACATATCTTTTTAATTCAAATAATTGTTCAATGTCCATATTTTTGTCATAAAAGTTAGGAATGTAGTATATATCCTTATTTTTCTTTATAGATTGTACTATCTTTGTGTATATCAACAAATTAAAGAAATCTTTATATTTGTCTTTATCACTAATTTGATTTTCTTCTAGTATATCCTTTATGTCTATTATTAATTTATTTTTAATTCTGTTGACTTTAACGTATTTGTCAAATTTTTTTCGATTTTTACAAAACACTATATAAAGATCCATATATAAATTGGGTAGTTTTTTGATATATATTCAAATAATACAGTCCAAATCATTTTTATATTAAATTTAACGGAAAAAATACATATTTTTTATTTTATATATATAAAGTAAATGAAATGTATATGAAAAGTAGAGTATTTAATTTTAGACTGCATATAGAATTATATGAATATTTAAAAATGATATCAAAGAAGAACTTTATGACAATGAGTGGTTATCTGATTTTTCTATTAAAAAAAGATATGGAAAAGAATATTAAAAATGATTAAAAAAGATATTTTGATAGAAAGATTTACTAAGATTCATAGTGATAGATATGATTACTCATTAGTTACTTATAAGGGAATGCATAAAAAAGTAATTATAGGTTGTTCGATACATGGAATATTTAATCAAACACCAGCTATTCATTTGAGTGGTAGTGGTTGTCCTGTATGTAACTCAGTTAAATTAAGTAAAAGTGATTTTATCAGTAGATGTAATGAAATACACAACAACAAATTCGATTATTCTTTAGTTGATTTTGGAGGAGTGTGTTATAAAATAATAATAATATGTCCAACACATGGTAATTTTGAACAGAGAGCTGGAAATCATTCTTCTGGCCAAGGATGCCCTATGTGTTCTAATAAGAGATGGAATAATGAAATATTTATTAAAAAATCTATAAAAATCCATGGTGATAAATATGATTATTCTTTAGTTGATTATAAAAATGCACATACGAAAATAAAAATAATATGTCCTGAACATGGTGAATTTGAACAAATCCCATGGAATCATCTTTCTTTAAAAGAAGGTTGTCCATATTGTGCAGAAAATAAATCTAATTTGAAATTATCTAAAATGAAAGCATCAACTATACATAATAACAAATATGATTATTCATATTTTACTAAATATATAAATGTTAAAGAGAAAATAAAAATAATATGTCCAGATCATGGTGAATTTACTCAGAAATTAAATAATCATTTAAATGGTCAAGGATGTCCAATATGTGATGAATCAAAAGGAGAAAAAGAAATACGCCGTATTTTAGATGATAGTGGTTTTGAATATATTACAGAAAAAAAATTTGATGATTGTAAATATAAGAATTGTTTATCATTTGATTTTTATTTACCAGAACACAATATTTGTATAGAATATGATGGTATTCAACATTTTGAATCTGTTGATTTTTTTGGTGGAATTAGTAGATTAAAATATAATCAAAAAGTTGATCATATAAAAAATGATTATTGTAAAAATAATAATATAGAATTATTAAGGATAAAGTATACTGATTCTATAAAAGACAAATTAAACATTCTTTAGTAAGTTATTTACAAAACTTTTATTTCTTTTATGTATAAAATATAAAAAATAAATATAAAAAATATGGCTAAGAAAAAATCAAGTTCAGATTTTGATTTCTCTAAGATATCTAATGTTGTAGATAGTTTATCGAAAAAATCAATGATAACAATAGAGAATATCCAAGCGGAGAAATCGTATATAAGTACTGGAGTTTACATACTAGACGCGTTACTTTCAAAGAGTATATTAAATGGTGGTATTCCGAACAATCGCATAACAATTTTCGCGGGCCCCCCTCAGACCGGCAAATCTTATATCGCGTTAAACATCGCACGTAACGCTCAGAAAGAAGATTATAATATAATTTATATTGATACAGAATTCGCGATAGAAAAAAGTGATTTTGATATGTTTGGTGTGGATACAACAGACCCAAATAAATTTATGTTGATTCGTTCAAATAGAGTTGAAAATATTAAAATCTTTTTAACACAATTATTGGGTGAGCTAAAAGAACAAAAATCTAAAGGAGTGGATGTTAGTAAAAATATCATTATTCTAGATAGTATTGGTCAACTCGCATCCAACAAAGAAGTAGAGGACGCGTTGGAAGGAAAACAAAAACAAGATATGAGTCGTGCGAAAGCGATAAAATCATTGTTTAGAATTATTAGTTCGGATATGGGATACTTGAATATTCCACTTGTCGCGACTAACCATGTTTATTTAACACTCGATTTATTCCCACAGACAGTTCAAAGTGGTGGTGATGGATTAAATTATTCCGCGTCTATAATCGTCTATTTATCAATAGCTAAGTTAAAAACAGGAAATGAAGATGAGTTAGATTTGGGACAAAGTGGAGTTGTTATAACAGCGAAATCCCGTAAGAATCGTCTCGCGAAACCAAAGAAAATTAAATTTGAATTAGATCATACAAAGGGAGTTAATCCATTCAAAGGATTAGATTTTTTCTGTACACCAGAGAATTTTGAACAGGTTGGAATCGCGAAAGTTAAGAAAGAAGTTGATAAGAAAACTGGTGAAATATTATATTCATCAGGTGGAACTAAATATTATATTAGACATCTAGATAAATATCTTTATGAAAAAAGTATTTTTAATAGTGTAGTATTTTCAAAACCTGTGTTGGAAGCGTTATCACCAATTATTTATGATTATTTCAAATACGCGTCATATGAAGAGTATCAAAAAGAATTAGAACAATTGGATGAAGAATATTCAAAGTTTGAGGTTGATGAAGATGATAAGGATTTTGATATTGATTTTGATGATGATAAAACATTATTTAGTTAAAAATGACTAATGAAACAAAACAAATTCTAATAAAATCATATACAAATACTCTAGGTGATGATATAAATGAATTAAAAAGATCATTAAAAGAATTATCTGAAATATTATTATCTAATAATGAGAAGGTGTATTACAGTGGTACTGTTGATAATAAGGAGTTTGTGGAAGCGTGGGAATTGGATATTGGAAGTGAAATATTAATATTTAATCGCCAAGAAGTTGGAAGTATTGGTGATTATATAAAAGAGGGTGGTAACATAAGAAAAGTGGTTGTATCTAGAAAAGATTTAGATAATTTACCAGAAAAAAATATATAAAAAAAATGAGAAAATTAATTATTAGAGTATTTTACATAAGTGTAAGAGGTCTAAGCAGACAGCACGCCGAACAAACAATGTTTGATCTTATGACAGAATATAACCCAGAGGAAAATCTACCTGAGGATATTCTTGAACATTATTTCATTCATGATATTTGGATACCAATCACTGACGGTCAATCTAGAGATTCAAAAGTAGAAATTATTTATCCTAATAAATTTGAATTTGAAGATTTGAGTTTAGAGAATATAGATTTGTTAATAGATAAACTAAATGAGATAAAAAATAAAATGAATAATTAATGGAGGTAATGAATAAAAATATGGAGAAGAATTTCTTCACATATATTTTAGAAAATCCAGCACAATTTGGTAAAGTAGAAGCGTATTTCTTTAAGGATGATCATATACAACTTGTATATTCTATTGTCCGTGAAGAATATCTGATTTCAAAGAAAGTTCCATCATTACAACAGATTGTTGATATGGTTAAACTCAATGACCCAGAGGGAAAGATACCAAATGAAATAATTAAAATTATACTTAAAAATGATATAACTGATAAAAAAGATTGGTTGGAAATGAGATTCAGATCATGGAAAATTTCTAATTTAGTTCGTAATAATACTAGTCAGACTATTACTGAGTTAAGAAATTTACAAGATCTTGATTTGGAGAATGTTAAGAGTGTAACTGAGAAAATAAGAAATCTTTATAATAATATTCCATTGATGGATGAAGATGAAGATGACTTGGGTGATGATTTTGATAATCCAGAATCACACCGTCAGGATATCGCTAAATATACAATACCAACTGGGTGGTCAAGTATGGATAAAATATTAGGTGGTGGATGGGATTTAGCAACTTTTACAGTATTTATGGGGGAGACAAACTGTGGTAAGTGCGCTCATTATCAGTCAATTATAAAGATAAAGAATAAAAAAACAGGAATAATAGAGTCTATGAGTATAGGTGATTTTTATAAATTAAAAAAAATATGAATAATTCAATTAGACTCACCCATTTTAATATATACAAATAAAAAGAGTTATGAAATGTGAAATTTGTAATAAAGAGTTTAATAACACTAAAGGACTTTCCCTTCATCTAGTTCAAGTACATAAATTTAATAAAAAAGACAAGAAAGACTACTATGATAAATACTTAAAAAGGAACGGTGAAGGAAACTGTTATTTTTGTGAAAATGAATCAATATTTTTTAATTTAACTAAAGGATATCATAGAATATGTGAATCAAAAGAGTGTTTAGGAAAAACAAGAGCTACTGGAACATATGAGTTTTTAATGTATAAATATAATTTATCAGAAAAGGACGCGATAAAACTTATGAATGAGAGAGCGAATGAAAGAGGAGAAAAAATAAAAGAATCACTAGATAATAAACTAAAAGAAAATCCATATTTTCATAAAGAAAAATCTCATCAGGCGAAAGAATATTGGATGAAAAAAGGATATTCAGAAGAGGAATCTGTTGAAAAATCCTATAGTATTATGAAAATGATACATAAGAAGACTTCAAAGAAAAAAAAAGAACACCCAGAATTATATAAAAATTCTTATAAAAATCAAACAGGATATTGGTTAAAAAGAGGACTTACAGAAGAAGAATCAAAAGAACAGGTTAAAGAAAGACAGAGAACATTTACATTAGAAAAGTGTATTAAAAAATATGGTGAGAAAAAGGGATTAGAAATATGGACAGAAAGACAATTCAAGTGGTCAAATATAATGGAAGAAAAATATAGAAATGGAGAATTTACGAAATTTAGAAAAGATCCATATTCTAATTGTGAGATTGAGTTATTTGATAATGTTGTTCATAAATTAAAAATTGATGGTAAATTTTATTATGGTGATAATCAATTTTATAAATATTTTAATGAAATAGGAAAAACATTTTCATATGATTTTGTTTTTAAAAATAGAATAATAGAGTTTAATGGTGATTATTGGCATTGTAATCCAAATATTTATGAGAAAGAATATTTTCATAAGTACCATCAAATGACAGCGGTTGAAATATGGGATAGAGATAAATTAAGAAAAGAAATGATTGAAAAACAAGGATATGAAATTTTAGTTATTTGGGAGAATGACTATAAACAAAATAAAGATAAAGTTATACAAGAATGTATAGATTTTATTAAAAACAATAACCAGAATGAAATTTAATGATAAATGGACAAGAGAAGTGAATGATAGATATCGTCAAATGATAAAGGAAAAATATTCAAGAGATGAGATTAGGGATGAGTTAGGTCATTTGATGAAATATCACCCAGAAGGTAAATTTGATAGTGGAGGAGGTATATTTCCATATAGAAGATTTTTGGGAATTTTAAATGAAATAAAATTTCATCCGAATTATATTTATTTCAATTTTAAATATGATGTTTCTTTATGGTATAAAGATAAAAAAGATATTATTTGTTATTTTACTATAAATGATATTGATTATGTTTTATTGTTAGAATATTTGATAGAAGATAATGATTTTTTCAATAATGAGGTAGTTTATAATGTTTTTTTTGCAATAAAAGATCGGTACGATTTGTTTATAAAAGAAATGAAAAGGGGGGAGATTAAAAAAGATGAAATAGATAAGTTAAGAGTTATGATGGAGGAAGAAACGAATCTTGGAGATGTTGTTAAGGTTTTTAACGCTATATCATATATTTTATTAAAAATTTTATCACATATAGAAAATCCTATTTATATGGTATCAGATACGAATAATCTTAAAAAAATAAAATTTTATAAAAAATCAATAGAAGATTCATTTAAAGAAAAGTATGAATTATTTGTTGGAAAGAGTTCACATACAGATAAAAAATCATATTATTTTAAAATAAAAAAATAAAAACAATAATGAGAAAATTTATAGATACAATAGAAATAGATGACTGGGAAGTTGAAACAGATACAGGATGGTCTGATATAAAAGCTATTGGAAAGACAACTGAATATGATGAATGGGTTTTAAAAACAAAAAATACTGAACTTATTTGTGCTGATACACATATTGTTTTTAGAGAAAATATCGGGGAGATTTTTAATGATATGGAAGAAATTTATGTTAAGGATTTGAAAATTGGTGATTGTATCGTCACAAAAAGTGGTGTTGAAAAAATTATTGATATACATAAAACAGAAAATAAGTCAAATATGTATGATTTACAGTTAGATGATAAAAACCATAGATTTTATTCTAATGATATATTAAGTCATAATTCAATGTGGTTACAAAATATCGCGGTTAACGCGGTAGAATATGGTAAAGTTATAGTTATTATAACATTAGAAATGTCAATGAGAAAAGTTATGAAACGATTGGGTGCGATGAGGTTGAAAATTGACATAGATCAATACGATGAACTTAGTAAAGATACAACATTTATAAAAAATAGAATTAATCAAGTAATTGGTAAGAATAATGGTATGTTTAATACAGATAAATCTGGAAAGATATTTGTTAAAAAATATAATACTAGTGATTGTAACATTATTGATATTGATAATTACATAAGTAGATTACAAGAATCCAAGAATTTAAAAGTTGATATGATAATAGTTGATTATATTAATATTATGTCAGTAGATAGTGGGAGCAAAGATATTAAAAATAATTTATATATGAAAGGAAAACATCTAGCGGAAGGACTGAGATATATCGCGGATAAATATAATACGGTTGTTATAACCGCTACTCAGTTGGATCGTGCGGTATGGGGGGCGAATGATGTTAAATTGAATGATATTCCAGAGAGTAAAGCTATCGCGGAAACCGCGGATACGGTTTGGGCTATTATTAGAACACCAAGTATGAAAAAAGAGAATAAGTATAAATTGAAAATATTAAAACTTCGTGATGGTGAACATAAAGAAGAACAAATAAGATTTGATTTTAATACAAAATATTTAACAATAGAAAATGATATGATAGAGGGGTCAGTTTGACTTTAATTTTTTAATATATAAAATCCCCTTCAAAAAAATATAGAAAACATATGACAAAAGATAAAGACCCAAAGCCAAAGAAACAGATTGATGATGAAGATATTGATGATATGGACTGGGAAGATGATGATTTAGAAGAAAATACAAATGATGATAAAAACGATAATGTTGATGGTGATGATATTGATTTAGATATTATTGTTGATGATATTGTGGAGGACGATACTGATGATGATGATACAGATTTAGATGATCCCGATGACGATGATGATGATGATACTGTTTATTTTAAATTCAATACTACTAGTCATAAAATAGAAGGTAAACATAGATTAAAAAGGGATACCATATTTTATGGTAAATTAAATGAGGAATCAGAAGAAGATGAAATATTATACTACAATTCAACTTCAGAATATTATAATAAAGATTTTCCAATAGAACGAGGAACGGTTTATGAAGATGAATCTAGAAATTATGGTGAAGTTGAAAGTCAAAGATTATTGAAAAAAGATATTTATAATCTTCTTAAAGCAAAAACAGATTTAGATTTTGATTCAAATAGAAGAAAACCAAATAAACAATCGTTTAACTCTTATTATGAAATGTTATTAAAAAATTTAAATAACAACTATACAAAGTCTGAAATATTTGTAGAATTATCTTATTATTTTACTGACCATATATTTAATATGTACAAATTATTATATCCACAATATGCTACGAGTATAATAATGGAGTTACGAGAGAAGGGGTATCTAGATGAACTAGATGATATGATGTTTGTATAAACTATTTTCATAAAAACATCTATATTTTGAAATAGGGGAAGACTCTATAAAAAAAAATAATATAAATATGAATTTTTACTCTAGAGAAGAGGTTTATAAATCAACTCTTGATTATTTTAATGGTGATTCACTCGCTACTGATGTATGGATTAATAAATACGCGTTGAAGACTGATGAGAAGATTTATGAACTAACACCAGATGATATGCATAGAAGAATAGCGAAAGAATTATCTAGGATTGAAAGTAAATATCCAAATCCATTGAGTGAGGAAAAAATATTTGATTTGATAAAAAATTTCAAATATATCGTTCCACAAGGGAGTCCGATGTCTGGAATTGGAAACAATAAACAAGTTGTAAGTCTCTCAAACTGTTTTGTTATAGGAAATGAAGCGGATTCTTATGGTGGAATTTTTATGACAGACCAAGAACAAGCTCAATTGATGAAAAGAAGAGGTGGTGTTGGTCACGATTTATCTCATATAAGACCTAAAAAATCACCCGTAAAAAATTCCGCGTTAACATCAACTGGAATAGTACCATTTATGGAAAGATTTTCCAACACTACTCGTGAGGTAGCACAAGATGGTCGCAGAGGAGCATTAATGCTTTCAATTTCTGTAAAGCACCCAGATTCAGAGGATTTTATTGATGCGAAATTAGATAAGAAAAAAATAACAGGGGCTAATATATCTGTTAAAATTGATGATGAATTTCTTAAATCTGTTGAAACAAATAAAGAATATATACAAAAATTTCCAATAGACTCTGATTCACCAATAGTTGAAAAGATTATAGATCCATCACTGTTGTGGAATAAAATAATCCATAACGCGTGGAAATCTGCGGAACCAGGAATATTGTTTTGGGATACAATAATTAGAGAATCTGTGCCAGATTGTTACGCGGATTTGGGGTTTGCCACAATTAGTACAAATCCTTGTATTGTTGGAGATACATTGATTTCGGTTGCTGATGGTAGAAACGCTGTTAGTATAAAACAATTAACTGAAGAAGGAAAAGATGTATTAGTGTACTGTTTGGATAATAATGGTAAATTGGCCATAAGGACAATGCGAAATCCAAGAATTACTGGATATAATCAAAGGATTTATAAAATTACATTAGAAGGGGGCCATAAAATAAGAGTAACTGGAAATCACAAAATTAGATTATCTAATGGTGAATATGTAGAAGCGAAAGATTTAAAATATGCTGATAGCCTTCATATTATGACTAAATGGAAAAATCCTATTGTTATAGATGATAATAAATCAAAAAATGATTATATGTGGATTAATAATGCACAATTCAAAAAAACTATATCAGAACATAGATTTGTTTATGAACAATATCATAATATTAAATTAAATAGTGGGCAGATTATACATCATATAGATTATGATACATTAAACAATAATGTAAATAATCTTGAAATTATGACAAGAGATGAACACAATGAGTTTCATAGAAAAGATATGATGGGTAAAAATAATCCTATATTTAAAATAAAATCTGATGAAAAAAAATTTTTAGAATATTCAAAAAAAATATCATTATCTTGTAGTGGTATAAAGAATGGAAATTATATGGATGTTTCTAATGAACATATAATAAATCAAGCCATAATATTAACAAAAAAATTAGATAGGAGATTTAGCAACAGAGATTGGGTTAATCACGCCAAAGAAAATAATTTACCACAAAGATTCTCTAATTTTAGAAAAAATAAATTAGGATCTATTACAACATTATCAAAACGAATAGCACTAGAATTGGGATATGATAAAATAAATATAGATCCAAGAATTGTTGAAACATATAAAAAAGCTTTAGATGGTGGTTATAATACTGAGATAATTAATAATAGGGTTATGGTAATTAAATATTGTGAGATGTGTAATAAAGAATTTAAGGTTAATTATTTTAATAGAGAAATATCATTTTGTGGACATTCTTGTTCATTACAAAAGATTAATAATGATAATAAAATTAAAGAAAAAAGAACATTTACTATAAATGAGATATTTAATAGGAGGGGAGATGATAACAAAAAGAAACAGGTTAAGATTTATTCCAATCTTAAATTTAAATTAGGTAGGAATCCACAATTAAAGGAGTGGGAAGATGAATGTAGAGAATTAAAAATTCCATTTAGACTTAAAACCAAATATGGATTTTTTGATTTTTCAGAATTGATAGAAGAATCAAAATATTTTAATCACAAAGTAATATCTATTGATGAAGATGGATACGAAAATGTATACAATGGAACAGTTGATGACTTTCATAATTTTTTCTCTGGGTGTTTTATTGAGGAATGTTCCAATAATAAACCTAAGTATTTGAGTATTAATCAATTAAATTGTGGTGAGATAACCCTCTGTAAATATGATAGTTGCAGATTAATCGCGATGAATTTGTATGGTTTTGTTGAAAACCCATTTACAAAAGAATCATTTTTTAATTTTGATAAATTTAAAGAATATGTCATTTATGGTCAACGATTTATGGATGATGTTATTGATTTAGAATTAGAAAAAATAGAAACTATTTTAGAGAAAATTAAAAGTGATCCAGAAGATGATTTTATAAAAAGTATAGAAATAGATTTATGGAAAAAAATAAAAGATAAAGCTATTAGGGGTCGTAGAACAGGTCTTGGTGTTACCGCGGAGGGAGATATGTTAGCCGCGTTAGGATTTAGATACGGAACAAAAGAAGCGACTAGTTTTTCTATAGAAATTCATAAAACTCTCGCAATTGAAGCGTATCGTTCTTCAGCGATAATGGCGAAAGAGAGGGGAAGTTTTGAGATTTATGATTGTGAAAGAGAAGTTAATAATCCATTCATATCTAGATTAAAAGAGAATGACCCAATGTTAGATAAAATGTTAAAAGAATATGGTAGAAGAAATATAGCGTTATTAACAGTTGCTCCAACTGGTAGTTTATCAATTTTAACAAAAACAACATCTGGATTAGAACCTGTATTTTCACCCGCTTACAAAAGAAGAAGAAAAATCAATCCAAATGATAAAAATTCTAGGTCTGATTTTGTTGATGATAATGATGATCATTGGGAAGAATATACAATTCTTCATCCAAAATTTATTGTATGGTTAGAATTAAATAATTATAATGTTTCTAGTGTATTAAATATGACAGAAGAAGAATTGGATAAATTAGTAGAAAAATCACCATATTACAAAGCTTCATCAAATGATATAGATTGGCATGAAAAAGTTAGAATGCAAGGAGAAGTTCAAAAATGGGTAGATCATTCGATAGCTGCAACAATAAATCTTCCATCATCAACAACTGAAGAAATGGTTGATGAACTTTACAAAACCGCTTGGAAATATGGCTGCAAGGGAATTACTGTTTATAGAGATGGTAGTAGAGATGGTGTTCTTATTAGAGATGATAAAGACAAGAAAACTGTTGAACAATATTTGAAAGAAAATAACGCGCCAAAAAGACCAAAAACACTTGAATGTGAAGTAGTTAGATTTGTAAATAACAAAGAAAAGTGGGTTGGATTTTTAGGTATGTATGATGAGGATGGGACAAAATATCCATATGAATTGTTTACTGGATTGATGGAATCGTTTCCAGTTCCAGGATATGTTGAAAAAGCGTGGATTAGAAAAATGAAAGATAAAACAACAAGTAAATCACAATATGATCTAGTTTATTTAGATAAAGATGGTTATGAAGTTATAATGACTGGATTAAACAGGGCGTTTGATCGTGAGTTTTGGAATACTAGTAAGATGTTATCCGCGATGTTAAGACATAAAATTCACCTTCCAACTGTTATGAATCTAGTTGATACATTACAAATAAACAAAAATGGAGACACACCATTCTTTGGAACTTGGCAAGCGGGGGTTAAAAGGATTTTGAAGAAATATTTAAAAACATCACAAATTGATGAAAATTCTTGTCCAGAATGTGGATCTACTAATTTAGTTAGATTAGAAGGGTGTGTAAAATGTCTAGATTGTCAATGGAATCGCTGCTGACAGCAAAACATCATCCCGAATACTTGTAAATATCCTGCTGATTTTCAAATAGACCACGGTCATGAGGGGCAGTAAACCCAAGAAAAAAATATTTATTACATATTTTACATGTGGATTTGATAAAATAGAAATTAAAAGAAGATCTGTTGAAAATGAAAATAAAGAATATATTTTAATACTAGATAAAGATTATACAGAATTTTTAGAAAAAATAAAAAAAGTGGTCAATTGACCACTTTTTTTATAAACCCTTTTCTGAAAAACCCTCGTTTTGTCAAAAATGTCATAAAATTATTCATATTGGTTTTAGATAATTCAAATCTACCACTAGGACAACCATTTTTAAAATAACATACACTTTTCCCATCTTTTATATCTCTACTTAATCTAACGATTAGTATATCACCACAGGTATCCGAGTGTTTAGATATATCAATTTGAAAAACTACAAATTTTTTCTCACTATCTACTTTTATATGAAATTTTTCACTACTTTTGAATATTTCATTAAAGTATGACCTTATAGTTTCAGTATAATCCATTATTTTATATATTGAGCTTTGTACGCATTTATCCACCCTGGGAGTTTCATATTTTTGGAATCCATTGGATATGTATACGATATTTGATTAAGTTCAAAATTTACATAAAATCCATCAAATGGGCAATATTGTGGAAATCGGGTATCCTCTAACTGGGTAATAAATACATCAATACCACGCCTTGATGAACCATCTGGTAAAGAACCAACAGTAGTACAATTTTTTATTTTATTTTTCGCGTACTCTTTTATTTTATTATCAAATATTGATCCACTACCACCTTCACCATAATAATTGTTTAATAATCCATAATGTTCGCCTTTTTTATAATATCCGTGTGTTTCAACCTGTTCACCTTCTATTAATGGTCTCCTACCTCTTACTTTTCCATTTTTTAACGCGACAACAACACCAATATTTTTTGGATTTTTAGTATAAATATCAAACCAACTCACCCCTGGTTCGGCATATGAATAACCTTTAGATAGATGTTGGTTGAAATTTGCACAAGATGATGAAAACCTACTCATATCTATACTATCATTGTATCCGAACGCTTCTAAACATTTATCACCTCGATATATCTCAACATGAATTTCATCATCAAATAAAGATTTCCATTTATTTGAAAATTCTTCAAGATCTTTTTGTATTATATTTTCATCAAAATATTCTTTTTTTATAATTTTTGATACGATTTTACTTATTTTAGCGTCTTGTCTTCTTGGTGATGTATATGGATCAACACTTTCTTCAACATATCTAGTTGGTATATAGGATATTTCACCTTTATCATTAACATCTAAATAATTTAATGGTGATTCAATTAAGTTATCAGCAGATATATTTTCAAATGATAATATAAAAGATGATAGCTTTGTGTTAACAATTTTTAGCACATTCTTTAATTTATCTGATATTTCTATACGAGATTTTACATCAACACTTTCTTTAGTGAATTCCAACCACGAGAATATTTTCATTAAAAATTCTTTTTCTTTTATATATTAAAAAGCAAATATAAGAAAAAAATTTTAATAATTTAAATTTCTTTTTTGGATTCGTAAATTTTATAAATTGTATTTAATTCTTCTGATAGGTTTAGATTTTCTTTTGATAAATAATCTTTTATTAAGTCTCTGATAATGAATGTGTTATCATTTATATCTTTTTCCTCATATTTTATTTTTTCATCATCTATATATGAAATAGTACTAAAATCGTGTTTATTAAGAACTATATTTAATTTATTTTTATTTTCAACAGATGATATAAAAGATTTACTAACTTTCAAATCTATAAAATCTTTTTTATAATCTTTTATTTTTTCAATATCATCTAATGTCTTTATGGATAGAGAAACAAAATCTGGACTATAAGTATTCTCTAATAATTTGAATTTCTTTTTATCTGTATCAACAACCAAGATACCTTTTTTATTTTTTTGATTTTTATTTAATTTGTATGGACTCCCAATATTAATTATATTATCGTCTTGTAAATCAATATCATCAAAATATCCACAAATTGATAACTCAAAATCCTTTAATAAATTCTTGATAAAATCCGAATTATTCATATAATTATTATTGAACAATAATATATCATTTTTTTCTAGATTTTCCATATTACCTAGAACAAATGTTATATTACTGATTTTTAATTCATTATCAATTATATTTACATTTTCAATTCTTTTTAATAATTCAACAGAGAATTGGTCATTACTTGATTTCATTATGTAGACAGGAAGAATTTTAGATATTTTTTCAAATAGGTTTAAAACATTATTTATTATATCCATACTGACATTTTTTCTATTACTGAAAACATTTCCCATATGGATAAATAAGTCACCATTTCTTGATTTTTCTTCCAATATTTTTGTTAGTTTATCAAAATAAGAAAACTGGTGAGGAATAATATTCCTGTAACCAAATTGTGTATTTGATGTTATAAATAATTTCATTTTTTAAAATCATTATTATTAACAGGTATCATATAGATTCTAAAAGGTAGAGAACCATTGTAATTTCTAATTTCTATATTATTTTTATCACAATATTTTTTAACTCTTTTTTTTAATAATAAATCAGAACGATAATGGTTTATTGATAAATTTATTGGACATAAATCATATATCTTATTTAATTCTATGGATAACTCCTCATCTGATAAATTTTTTTCTTTATCACATAAATCATTTAGTAAGGAAAATATTTTTATTTTTATTTCATCCATAATTTTCTTTTATTTTTTTAAACACTTGTTTCCAATACAATCATTAAATCGGAATTTTCATCAGATATCATAATATAAGTTTCAAATACATATATTTTTGTATTTTCTTTGAATTGTAATGTATTAAAATACTTTTTAGGAAATGATATATTTAAATTTGGTTTATCAATATCAGATATTTTTAAGTCCCACTTTGTTTCACCTATTGATAATTCTTTGTTATTCACATTTATATAAAGAACATCATTATTTAGTTCAATTAAAGATAATCTTTTTATCTTATCAAAATCGTGTTTTGTTATATCAAAATCAAATAATGAATTCTTTTTATTTGTTAATGTATCTATATCATCTTTACCTATCTGTTTACTTACCATCAATGGGTCACCACAAATTTCCTTTATTCTTAGTTTACTATTACTCAGATGTATATAATTTGAATAATTATCATCATTATTGTATGATATTTTGAATTTTATCTCTTCACCATAATCAACAAAATTGTTTATATTTCGTGTGAATTTTTTTCCATCTTTTATAATTATAATGATATCATTTTCAAATTCCTTTGTCTTACTAAATAATTCTTCGGGTTTCATTACTATACTCCTAAATGCGTGAATATCACTGAGATCTTTTCCAACAAAGGAATATAAAATAACATCATTGTTATTTAGTTTAAACACTATACTATTATCAATACTATAAAGCTCTTTCATATAACTAATGAAATTACTGAATTGACCAATATCTATACTGAATGTTAAATTTTTATCCATAAATTTTTATTTTTTTAATTTATCAATCATTTGAGTCATAAATATATAACATTTATCATTTATAAAACTATTAAATCTTATATCATCACTCTCTTTTTTCTCATATTTTAAAATAGATTTTGGGATTTTTGATACAAAATCAAGTTTTTTATAAGCTCTTTTTAATTCACTTAAACTTGGTGGATTAGTAGAAAAACCACCCAATGATTTTACTTTTGAATATATCAATTCATTTTCTAATCTTTTTGTTTTTTCATAAGATTCTTTCATTTCTTCAATATAAGATGTTAAAAAATAGTCTAGTCTACTATATGATAAATAAATTATCTGACTATCATATAAAACTCTACTATCTTTTGTATTATTTTTAATTACCCATAACATTTTTCCATCATCATCGTGTTTTATTGATAAATTACATACATCAATTTCATTAATACCAATGATATTTTTTTGTTTATCATCAAATATAATTTCAAAAGAGAGATAACCATCAACTAGGAATTTTTTTATATAATTATAAAAAGAAATTTCATCTAAAATATTTGTTGGAATATTATCTTTTATTTTTGACCATATCAAATCAGTCATAATATTAAGATATTCTCTTAATTCATCTTTTGTTGATAATTGCCTTAATAGTTTTCTTTTTTCTATATACGATTTATCAATGTATGAAATTTCCTTTTTTGTTTCATCCATATCATTTAAAAAATTTTTCAAAAGATATATAGAATTTTGGTCTATACGAACTATATTATCAGATGAAATAGCCGACTTTTTTTCAAAACCATTTTTGTCATAAAAATCTTTAAAAATTTCTAGACATTGATCTGATAACACTACTTTAATGTTTTCTAGTTTTAATTCTTTTTTTGTTTTCATTTTTTCTTTGTTTTTTTTTGTTGTTTTGTTTTTGTTTGGTTGTTGTTTGTTTTTAAATTTTTAAAACTTGTTTACATATATATTATATAAAAGATAAAAAGTTTAAAAGTGAAAGAGATAAAAATTATAGTCTCAAATGGAGAGATTGTTGATAAAATAACAATTTTGCAAATAAAATTGGAAAATATAAAAGAAAGTGTTAAATTAGAGAATATTAAGAAAGAATTTGATTATTTATATTCTATTATGAAAGAGAGTATAGATATAGATAATGAGATGTATGAAGATCTTTTGGCTATAAATAAACAACTTTGGGATATTGAGGATAAAATCAGAGACAAAGAGAGAAATAAAGAGTTTGATAACGAATTCATAGAACTCGCTCGGAGTGTATATTTTGTAAATGACAAAAGATCTGAAGTTAAAAAAAGGATAAATCTTCTAACAGAGAGTGTTTTTGTTGAAGAGAAATCTTATAAGGAATATTAAAAAAAATAAAAAAAGATATGGGAAAAATTGAAATTTTTAAAGGAAAAGACGATCAATTTTATTACAAGGTTGTCGCTGAAAATGGTGAAACATTAGTTGTTAGTGAAGGATTCACAACAAAACAAAACGCATTTAAGAGTATAGATTCATTGAAGGAGAATATTAATTCTCCAGTCTTCTGGGGAGAAATAGAAATAGATGAAAGTGTTAAAGATGAAAAGAAATATGATGTCTATCAAAAAACTGTAACACTCCCAAAGTCAATGCCAGAAGAATCAAAAAAGACTGTTCTAAAAAATGAATTAGGTATGGAATTGGGTAAAGGATTAGGATTAGGTAAAGGATTATGTAATGGATTAGGTAGTAAAAATCGTCGTATGAACCGAAACAAATAAAAAATGTCAAAGATAAAATTACACGAAAGAATGGATTTATCTAGAAAATTGAAAACAACAATTAGTAAAGGTGATACAATTGAAATTGATAGTTGGAGAGATATAGATGGTAAAGTCTGTAAGCTAGAATGGAAAGTTACTGATATATCAATAGGTGACGGACCAACAGAATCTTATGATTGTTTTTGGTATGAAGATGTTAGTTCAAAACGAAAAGTGAAATTATGTCAGACATTCCAATCATTATCATATATAATATTAAATTCAAAAGATTATAAAATAAAAGTTTAAATTTTTTTGTTATTTTTTATCAAAATAAAAAACCCACTCATTTGAGTGGGTTTTTCTATTTAGAATGAATTATTCTTCTGTTTTAGCTCTTTCAAGAATTTCGTCAATAACACCATATTCTAACGCTTCGTGAGAAATCATCCAATAATTACGATCACTATCTTTCCAGATTTTATCATATTCTTGGCCTGTGTGTTTCGCTAAGATTTTATAAAGTTCATCCTTTGTTTTTTTAATTTCTTCTGCTGCGATCAAAATATCTGACGCTTGACCTGAAGCTCCACCAAGAGGTTGGTGAATCATGATTCGTGAGTGAGGTAACGCGGAACGCTTACCCTTTTCACCTGCACACATCAGAACAGCTGCCATAGACGCTGCCATACCTGTACAAATGGTCGCCACATCAGATTTAATGTACTGCATCGTATCGTAAATACCTAAACCTGAATGAACATGTCCACCTGGTGAATTGATATACATTTGAATGTCACGATCATTCGCAACATTATCTAGATAAAGTAATTGAGCTTGGATGATGTTCGCGACATAATCATTGATTGGTACACCAAGAAATATAATTCTATCCATCATTAACCGTGAGAATACATCCATAGTCGCAATATTGAGTTTTCGTTCCTCAATAATTGTCGGAGATATATAATTACCTACTACTGGAGTAGATGAATATTTCTCATAATTATCTAGTGATAAACTACTGATTCCGAGATGATTGGTTGCGTAATTTCTAAAGTCGTTCATATTTTTCTATTTTTTTTATGATTTTATTTACTCAAACTTACATAAAAAAAAATTAAGTAACAAATTTATTTTTATATATACAATAAAAAACATCTATGAAGAAAGACACTAAAGAAGAATTTATAGATAAATCAATAAAAGTACATAATTATAGGTATAACTATTCATTAGTTGAATATAAAACAAATAAAATAAAAGTTAAAATAATTTGTAAAGAGCATGGAGTATTTGAACAACGACCAAATGATCATTTAATGGGCCAAGGATGTTCTGAATGTAAGAAAAGAAAATTAAGTAGATTAAAAAGAAAAAGTTTAAGTGAATTTATAAATCAGTCAAATAAAATTCATAATAATAAATATGATTATTCTAAATCTAAATATGAAAATATAGATAAAAAGGTCATTATAATTTGTAAAAAACACGGAGAATTTCTTCAAACTCCTCATCGTCACTTATCTAGCCAAGGATGCCCAAAGTGTAAAATGTCAATTGGGGAAAATAAAATTATGAGTTATTTAATTAGTAAAAATACATTATTTGAATTTCAAAAAACTTTTGATGATTGTTTATCTCCAAATGGTAGAAAAATGTTATTTGATTTTTATTTACCTGAAAAAAATGTATGTATAGAATATGATGGCCAACAACATTATAAATCCATTATCAATTTTGGTGGAGATAAAAGATTTGAAACTCAAAAGAAATATGATAAAATCAAAACAGAATTTTGCTCAAATAATAATATAAAATTGATAAGAATACCTTATTATAAAATTAAAAATATTGATAAAATTCTAACAAATTTATTTTAATATATAAAAGAAAAATAAAATAATGAAGTACTTAAAGACTTTTAATGAGAAATTAAACTTATCAGAAGATATTTTTGAAAAAGCGTATAAGTATATTGTAGAAAACAATGAAGGTAATTCAAATCCTTATCACAATAATAAACATATGTTTTTTGTTTTTAATACTTCACTAGAATTATTTGATATGTATAAAGATGAATATAATTTAACATCAGAAGATAGATATGAGTTGGGATTAGCCGCTATTTTTCACGATTTTAATCACTCTGGAGGAAAATTGAAAGATGATGGTAATATTGAATTAGCGATTAAAGGTCTTAATGATTTTTTAGATAAGTATGAAATTGATATAAATAGAGAAAATGTTATAGATATACTTGGCTCAACTGAATTTCCACATAAAGATATAGAACTTAATATCTTACAGAAAATTATTAGAGATTCTGATTTAGTTGGTGGAATAAAAGGTGAAGGATATATGGATATTGTTATGTCTTTAGCTGAGGAATGGAATAAAACTATAGAAGAAATAGTACCAATGCAGATAAATTTTTTAGATGGTATTAAATTTAACACATCATATTGTCAAGAGTTATTGGATGAAAGAAAAGATATTTTGAAAAAAGAATTGTTGAATTTATTAGATTAAAAATAGAATTAAAATAATGAAACATATAAAACTTTTTGAAGATATTGATTTTGATGAAAATGATTTTGATTGGGAAGATGAAATTCAACCTGATAGAGATGAGAAATATCATTTAAATAAAAAGGAAGTTGAAATTTTATCAAAAAGAAACAAACTTGGAATACTGAATGAATCAGATTTAGAAAAATTAGATTATTTTATTTTTTTAAAAATAGATGAAGAAGATTATTTTTTAAAAAAACTTATAAAAGAAGGATTACGAGATTACAATGAATATTTAGATATTAAAAGAAATATAGAGAATTATAATCAACCACTAAAATTAACTATTGCAAGATGTGAAGGAATTGTAAACGCGATGATAGGTGTTCTTGAAGATTGGATATCGTAATTAGAAATCTTAACAGATATATTTTAAACTTTTTATATAACCACCACTATATTTTGTAAAAATAACTATAAATTTATGAATTGTTCATATAGCCCAGATGACATTAAAAATATTAATGAAATTAAAAAATTCCTAGATGATAATAATGTCGAATATAGTACAGAATATTCTAATTTTTGTTTATGGTTCAATAATCCTGAACACCGTTCGTATGAAATAGAATATGTTCCATCTATTCAATATCCCATATCATATCCAAAATATGGAATACCTGGAGTTGCCAAAGATTTTTTCTTTAAGTTAAGCTATGAAGCAGAGACTGAAAATAATTCATTTAAATTATGGATAAAAGATTTTGAATGGAATGATATAAACAAAAAAGAAATTTTGAAATCTTATATACTACATTCCGCTGATAAAACACCAAACAAATTTTACGCTAGAGATTGTGAAATTAGGGTTGTGGATTCGAAAGAAGCTAGACAGTTTGAAATTGAAAATTGTTTTTATGGAAAAAGAGGCGCTTCTTTAAATCTAGGATTATATCCTAAAAAAGAAAAAAATGGAATAACAACAGATACTCTTCTAATGTTATATACTTTTGGTAAAAATTATTTTGGAAAAAATGATGGAGTTATTGAAATTATCAGAGTTGGTACAAAAAGATTTTTTCATATTACTGGTGGAGCTTCTAAATTACTAGCTCATTTCCTAAATAATTATAAGTCCTTACAAATAGGTAAAAATATAATAGATGTTAAATCAATAAAATTTTATTCAGATTATGATCACAATTTAGGAGATTCCCTAGATAAAATGGGATTTGAATTTGTGGGATATTCTAAAGGAGGTTTTGTAAATTATTGGTTAGATTCTGGAGTAGTTAAACATAGAGAACCGATGAGACATAAGTGGGTTATGGAACAAATGAAGGATGGAAAATGTTTAGCTATTCCTAACGCTGGCGTTAAAGTGTTTATTATGAATGTGTAATTCAAATTTTAAATTTCCACTATCATAAATTCTATAAATTTCTCTATCCATCATTATTTCGTGTTCGGTTTTATTAGAAGAAAATCCTTCTTTAACTAATTTATCTTTCCTATAATTAAACTTGTTATGTCTTATTCCATCAATAACATAATAATAGTTAGGTTCAGTTTTTTCAACAAATTCAAATCCTAATTTTTTGTACAAATTTCCTCTACTCCAACTTCTATCCGAGTAAGTTGTTACGAGTTTTGGTTTATAATTTTCAATAAAGTACTTGAATAATTTATTTTCCGCATCAACAACATTTGTATTTAGTTTATTACAAAACCTTAATAGTTCATATCCACTAAATCTCTTTCCAAAAATCATTAAACTAACTAATTCATTTTCATAAAATAATCCTACTTTAACACTTGAACCAATAAATCCCTGAATATGGTTTTTCCCTAAAAACTCTCTAACTAATTTATTATCTATTATTTCACGAATTTCACATTTTCTTCCGTATATCTTATTTTCAGTTTTTCCTAACTTATTTAATATCATTGATTTAACAATATCATTCTTGTAAATCCAATCATCCTCATAAATATGAATTAATTGAATGTTATTTTCTTCACATATTTCTGTTTTATTTAGATGATAATTGTTAGGTTTATTTAATTCATTGTGCCAATAAATTCCATTAAATTCAAACGCTAATTTTAATTCAGGAATATAGATATCTAATTCTTTTCCATATGATCTATCATTAAATAATATATTTTCTTTATAATTTTCTTTAATGAAATCTTGTAATTGAATTTCATATCCAGAATTAGAATATGAACTTATTGGATTACAAATTGTACATAATTCGGTATTTAATTTTATTCTATGATAAAACATAGTATAAAATATTTTATATTTGTGATTTTTTTCACAATGAATTATTAATTCTTTATTTTTCATGTCATAATCAATAACATTATATTTTTTATATTTATCAATTAGATTTTTTCTTTTTGTTTCATTTATTTTATCCATTATTTCAACAGACATTGATGGAATTTCAAATCCATATTTTTCAATATTTGTTTTCTTTATTTTTTCTCTTATTTCTTTGTTTTTCCATACATTTCTAACTCCATATTTTTCAATATTTGTTTTTTCAAATTTATCTTTAATGGTTTTATGTTGTAATGGAAATTCAACTCCATATTTTTTTACCATCCCCTTTTTTCTTAATTCAATATCTTGTAATGGGGTGTCATATCCATATTTTTCATTATTTGTTATTTTTTGTTTTTCTTTAAATTCATCTAATTGTGAAGAGTGTTCAACACCATATTTTTCTAAGTTAGTTTTTATCATTTTTTCAACAGTTTTTTTACTATTCATAGGAGATACACCACCATATTTTTCCAAGTTGGTTTTCTTTACTTTAATTCTAGAACATTTATGGCAATAATATTTATCTTTTAGTTTATTTGTTATTTTATAATATGTTCTATATTCCATTTCTTTTTCTTTTTCACATATATCACATTTCGTAAGTATATTTAAATGACTGCCTTTACTTACTTTTTTGGATGTTATATCACTTACTATCATAGAGATTGTTTTTTCTATTATATAGTAAAAAATGAAAGTATAAAATTCTAACTCACTTTAATTAATATATAAAGGAAAAATAAAATAAAATGAGGCTCAATAGTCAAAACAACCAATTCATATTTTTACTACCGACAGATTTCATTGATGAAGAATTAACATTAAAATTCCAAAGTGTTATTGACAACAATCATATGGTGTATGATAGTGTAATTGATTATATCAATAGTACAATAAAAGAGATTGTTTTCCCGTCCTTATCATTTGATACAAAAGAACAGACATTCTGGAAAGGTAAAAAAATAGAATGGAAAGAAACTGGCAATATCTTTGATAAGTTTCAAAATGAGTTAGATATAACTTTTCGTTCGGTTGACTCCCATATGAATTATTTTATTTTAATGGAGGTTTTACTTAATTTTTATCAAAATAATAGAGAAAATTACATTCCTTATTTCGCGTTACAGATATTGGATAAAACAGGTGATTTAATTTACACTATTTTATTTAAAGAAATCATAACCAAATCCTTATCAGAACTCAGAATGAGTTATCAACAACAGGAAGTTGGTGAAAAAACATTTTCAGTAACTTTTAGATATAATTTCATAGATATTATCTGGGAAACAAGAGATGAACATAAAGACGAACCAACTAGTATCTTTGATATACCACTAGACAGGGGGTACAGAGACAATCAACCAGATTTTCCAAATAGTACAATTAGTCAAACATAATTCTTTTATTTTTATAAATTACTATATAGATTTATGAAACACTTAAAATTATTTGAGGAGATTGATTTACACCATCTACACACACATATTATAAAGGATATTATTTATTACAGGTTGAAGAGGATAATAAGAAGTTATCTTGGTGGGGTGATTCTAGTATTGAAGAAATAAAGATGGAGAAGAAAGGTAAGAAAATAAATCTTGTGGAGATATGAAATATTTAAAGCTATTTGAAGATATTGATTTTGATGAATCTGATTGGGATTACGAGGAGTTTGAAGAAGAATCAGATTTTACTTATGTGATGGGTGCTGGACAAGTATATATATCATTTGGAGAAGATGATAATGATAATGTAATATTATTCAATGGTATTCATACTAGTGGTTGGAAACCATCACAATTTATTCCATTAACAGATTCTCAACTTAATGAGGTAAAAAATGGAAGAAGTATAGATATTTATGATAGAGATAATATGGTTGATGGGGAAATTAACAACTGGAGTAAAAATTGGAAATCTGTAACATACGAAAACTTAATAAAAATATATCCACAATTTAGAATATGAAATACTTAAAATTATTTGAAAAGATAAACTGGGAAGACTGGGATTACGAGGAGAATGAGAAATATGATTATGATTTTTATATAATGTGGGCTAGTGATGCGGGTGATTATATAATCCTCCCCATTTTAAAAATAGATAAAAAGTATTATCTTTTTGTTGGGTTATATGAAGATTTTGATAAATATATGGATAAGATACATTATAAAGTAATTAATCTAAATGGATATGATATCTGTGTTCTTGACTATACATCATTGGTAAAAGATGAAGAAGATATTGATTTTATTGATGACCAGGATGTTATTAATAATATAAAAAGTGATATGACACTCGTTAGTAATGATTATGATCATAAACCATATGAGAGATATTTTAAGTATAGTTATTTGGTTGAATTATTTGGTAATATAAAGTTTGAGTTATGAAATATTTAAAACTTTTTGAGGAGATTGATTTTGATGACTGGGACTGGGAAGAAGAAGAACCATTTGATTTTAATTCATTCATAATCAATGATGTATATAAATCTCTTAAGAATTATAAAAGACTTTTAGATTGGTTAAATGGTAATATCGTTGGTAAAACAATAAGTGTTTATAATCCATATGAAAATAATGAATTAACATTTGAAAATATAATAATTCATAAATTTTTACCAGAACGGCACCATTCAGTTTTATATCCTAAAGAAATTGTTATTGAATATAGTGTAGATGATTCTAAAATATTTAATAATAATGAATTTGACAATTTATATTTTACTGATAAAATAGTTATAAATAAGTTAAATGAAAGTATAGATTTTGATGATTGGGATTATGAAGAAGAAGAGCCAATTAAAAATTTTACTTATGTTAAAGGACATTCAGGTGGGAGTATATATTTATCTCTAAATGAAATAAGAGATGGTAATTCAAAACTATTCAATGGTAAATTTACTAGTGGATGGAAACCATATGATTTTATACCTTTAGATGAAAATGAAATAGATGATATGATAAATGGAAGACCTATAACTATTTATGATAAAAATGATAAACTTACTGGAGAAATATTATATAATTCATTATGGAAAATTGTACATTATGATGAATTAATAAAAATATATCCACAATTTAAAATTTAAAAAATAACGAAAGGAGGAAAATATCAATTAATATTATTTACAATTAAAAAAAAATATTAATAAAATGGCAACAACTAAATTCAGAGAGAACTTCCAATCCTTAATGGAAGTATTGACAAAAGAGGAACTTTACAATTTTCTAACAACAAAAAACGCGTTTACCGATGAATTTATGAAAATGATAATTGAGTCAGACCAGTTGAAAAAACTATCCAATGTTAAAAAAAATAAAACAAAAAACTTTAAGAAAAAAACAAATTATAACTTTGATATATCAAAGATTGATAATCAATATAGTGTTGGGTATGATTATGAAAAAAAGAGAGTTATTGTAGATATAATTGACAATAAAATTTTTTCATATTATGATGATGATGAAAACTTAATTAAGAAAATGAGGAATCTAATATATCAGGAAAATTATGAAGACGCGGGGGTTCTTTATAAGTACCTGAAAACCTGTGGAATAGCATATCCATAATATATTCAAATCCCTTCTTTATAGGAGGGATTTTTTTTATATAACCCATCAAAGAAAACACACAAATCTTTAGATGAATTTGACAAAAAGCAATTCTAACCTTGAGTTAAAATGTATTGTTTAACGGTGTTTGGATTTGCTTCACCAATAGAACAAACAAAATAACCATCCATCAGACCAGAAAGTTTTTTCAACCCAGAAGGTGAAATATTATTTGCTACTATATCTAAATCAACAACAGGTAAATATTATGTTTCTATTACTTGTGAAGTAAATCATAAACCTTTTAATAAAACTGGTAGTGAAGTTGGTATAGATACTGGTATTAAAGATTTAGCAATATTAAGTGATGGAACTACATATGAAAATATTAAAACATTAAAGA
>Ga0268276_1000705_pt1 | contig 37290 bp, 30 predicted proteins | sample saktaG_4_FD_190145 | JGI IMG/M metagenome (GOLD analysis project Ga0268276, IMG submission 190145) | Saline water microbial communities from Sakinaw Lake, British Columbia, Canada - sak_2010_1_5_45m | ecosystem: Environmental > Aquatic > Non-marine Saline and Alkaline > Saline ...
TATAAGAGAAACTCTTTGGGATGTCCACTAAATCGGGGGAAGACCAAGTGGTAATAGTCAATTTTCTCCTGAAATGGTTTTGAGGAGTTGTAGGTGAATGGTGCAAGATTTGTTTTAGGACAGGCAAGGCAATATCTGCTATGGCTTTTCTCGTGGACTTCTTCCTGTAACTGAGGAAATCAATCAAGATCAATTTGTTGTATTCTTTTGGTAATCATCAACGGACTGCTCACCTGCCGCAGACGCTATCCGAAAAACTATCAAAAAAGTGATGGACTGTCGTAAAACAACAGTTACTCTAAAGCGACGCGGCTTCTGCGGTCAAGTGAAACAGATAGTTAGGTGAAGCACTACTCAACGGCTTTCCTTAGTGAAAGTTTTACACTTTATTTTTGACAAGCTTTTTGTTACTATCAAAATTGTTAACCACCAGGGAGCGTTTCCCAAAGGCAACCATCAATCAAACAACCGTCCACATGGTGCTGCACATTCTCCTGGAGTGAGGCAAACGAGAGTACCGAGGAGGGTATACATAATGAAAAGGGGCTTATGTTTTCTTTTAATACTGTGGGTGTTCTTCAGCGTCGGCTGCAACGGATCCTCATCGGGGTCGGGCACAGGTCAGCCGCAAACCTTGCAGATCGGTGTCCTCCTGCCGGTGACAGGGTATAGCCCCATCAATGGTACGGCACAAAGGGCGGCGGTCAAATTGGCAGTGGAGGATATTAACGCGTATTTTGCCGACAACAATTCATTAACCCGGGTGGAAACCATCATAAGCGATACACAGGGCGAGATTGATGAGGAAAGCAGACTCCTCGATACAATGCGTGACCAGGGACTCCCCATTGTCGTCTGCAGCATGACGAGCGAGAGTCTGGCCCTCGTGAAAAGTCAGCTTGATGCCAACGGTACCATCATCCTCAACGAAGTCAGTACGTCTCCGTATCTATCCGTAGACGACAATCTCTTCCGGCTGGTGCCCGATGACACGTATTCGGCCAGGGTTATGGCTGATTTGTTGTTGGAAAACGGCATTGAACATATCATTTGCTATTACCGGGATGATTGGTGGGGAACGGCATTGCAGGAGGAATTGACTGCTGCGTTCATCGCAAAAGGCGGTGCTGTGATCGATTCCATTGTCTACAGCAGCCGCGCCTACGATATCGACATGGACGAGAAGGTTGAAGCACTGAACATAAGTGTCACCCAGGCCCTTGATACGGATAGAATCGATGCCGACAAAGTGGCCGTCGTCCTGATCTGTTTTGAAGAGGGGATCGACATCCTGAAAAAAGCCTCGGCCTATCCGATATTATCCACCGTGAAATGGTACACCGGTGACGGCCTTGGACAAAACGACCATTTGCTGGAGGATGACACCGCGGCGGCCTTTGCCGCGGAGGTGAGCCTCTCTGCGCCGCTCATTGCGGAAGTCGATTCCGCGGCCTACCGGGAGCTGCGAACACGGCTCCAGGACGAGACAGGGCTCGCCCACTATGCGTTTGCTCCGGTCATCTATGACGCCGTTTGGCTTGCCGCCCTGACGCTGGAGGAGGCGGGCAGTACCACCGATAGCGCCCTCTTAAAAACGATGCTTCTCGCGGAAGCGGCGGAATATGAAGCGGTTACCGGTATCATTGATTTTAACGGAGCCGGTGATAGATCCACCTGCGCATACGATTTTTGGGCGGTTGAGTTCACAAATGGCGCCTATCAATGGGTGAAGGTGGTTGAAGGATATTTTTCGGCTTCGGCAGCGCCGGCACAACCTTCAGCGTCATACTCCGTGCCGGTTACGCCGGCTGGCACAACCATACTTCCCGAACCCACGGAGGGGGAGTTTCTGGGAGCGATCAATCGGTAGCCGGACGGGCAAGGACGGTAATACGGACTCAGGGTAATGGCCGTACCCGTTGAGGCCATTTCCGCAAGGTCTTACACCCGGTCCGGATTTGCCGGGTATTGGCAATGAACGGAGGACGCTGCGCGGTTTGGTAATATCCTCTGCCTCCGGATGGCAGCGGGCAGCTGGGGTCAAAGAAAGATTTTACATACAGGACTGGTTTTATTGTTTCGGTACAAAGGAGGTGTCAGAACATGAAACTTTTTTTGAGTGCGCGATTGATCAAGTACACTGCACTCGGGGCACTTGTGTTTTCCCTGCTGCTGTGCGGCACGGTGTGGGCAGCATCGTTTACACCCCCTGGTGGTCAAGAGATCACGTACAACCCCAGTGGTAATTTCGATGTTCCGATATTACGGGATGGCTCGGTGACATACACGCACGTTGATCAGTCTTTTTCCCTGATTCTATGCAACGGTTACGGCGATGTATATTACCTGAATATGCTTCGTGAACGGAACAATTATCAGGCATACAAAGGCTATGTCAAATATCGGGGGTTTTCCCTATCCGGCTGTTCGACAACCGGCGAGGTGGTCATGTTGCGCATAAAGGCGACCTCCGTGATGCCCGAATATTTTTCCATAGTATCGACCTCGGTGCGCTGGGGCAGCACCCTGTACATCCTGAACGACGTGTTCCGCTGGCTCAACTCGACGACCATGGCCGGTTACGAGAACTGGTATCCGTTTGACATGAGCTGCTCCGTTGCCATGTACATAGCGGAGGGTGGGTTCTCCTAAAGGGGAAATATCCGGAGAATGGTCGTCGTGAAAAAACCGGGAACGCGGTCTTTGTCAGCCGCCGTTATTATAGCCTGTTTTCTGCCGATCCTGCTTTCGGCCCAGGAAACGCCTTTGGACGCCCCTCCGCCACTCATCATCAGTGGTGTGAACCAGGCGGTCATTATCGACCGGCTGATCGCTGCCCGGGCGTACCGGAATATCAAGGCCGGGCGACCCGCGGACCACGGCATCGATTTTGCGCTCCTGGACAAGGAGATGGAAAGATACAGGCCGGAACTGGAGAAATTCGATCCGGCATACTACGGTGTACTTTGGGAGACATATGAGCGCATGAAGGCGTATGTCACCGACCCGAACAGCGATTTCGTCCGGGCCGTACAGAACCCCGGAAGTGTTGAGTTCGAAGGGCGCAACCCGCTTCCGGCCGCCGCCTTTGTCGATACCGCCTCTCAGGCGATGAACGCGACACCGCCCGGGCGGGGGACACATGAGGTGAACCGCGAGGCCGGTCGGAGTATTGGTGAGCTTGAACCGCTTCTGTCGGACAAGGCAAAAAAGACTCTGTCGGACATAAGCGCAATGCCGGAAACAACCGTTTCCGCGCGCGAGGCCAAACTCAGAGTGATTGAAGAAGAGATCGCCGCCTGGGAGAAAAACTGTGACCGGCTCGAGGCCGCGGTGATGTTGGAGATATTGCGCGGCATGTGCGCACCGGTTCAGCCGGACAGCACCCTGCCTCGGATTGATGCCGATGCCCTCTTCCAGGAGGAAATAACCCGGGAAACGCGGTAATGCAGACGCCGGATAGTGCCGTTAAAGGGGCAAATCAGTGGACCTCACCCCTGATTTTTTCGTTACTCTCTTTCCATCGATAATCCTTAACTCTGAAACATATCCATCACTCACACTGTGTGAGTGAAAGCGTTAACGAAAATAAATCCTAGGGTTACTGTTATCGGGGCCGGGGCGGGTGTCCTAGCCCCTACCTGAAAGGCTCCTGAGAGATCGGGAGCCTTTTTTGTGGGTAGCTATAGGGTAGCATAGAGAAAAAAGAGGGGCTACGATTTCTCGTAACCCCTTGATTTTCTGGTACCCCCGGGGCGATTCGAACGCCCGGCACACGGATTAGGAATCCGTTGCTCTATCCTACTGAGCTACGGGGGCAGATGCATCTGAAGGTGGGATTTCTAACATTATTTAAAAAGAGAGTCAACGATATTAAGGGGATAATTTCTTCCACAGGCTCATTGATGCTCAGTAGTGACTCTCTATTATCCGTTCTTCAGAAAAGTTCAGCAACTTCAAGTAGTCTGCTGTTACCCCCTCAAGGGCGCCTCTGGGAATGAGACCTATCAATTCGGACTCAAGGATGTCAATGCCATGCTTGATCGCCTTTTTCGTTACGGCATCAAAGACAGTGCGGATGGAAGTTGTCTCATAGTCGGTAAGATTCATTGATACCTGGGCGATATTTCTGCTCTTGAGGAATACCCCTATTGCCTGAACGTGTTTGAAGCCACCGCTTGAGTGTCGTATTGATCCGGCTATATCCCTCGCGAGCTCAAGGTTATTCGAATTGAGATTTATGTTGAATGCTATGAGTGGTTTTCTCGCACCCACGGCGGTTGCGCCTAGACGCGGGTTGAATCCCGATCCCTTGGGACTGATGTCTGGCGCCCATGCCGGATCACTCATTTTCTCTCTGAGGCCTTCATATTGTCCCCTCCGAATGTCTGCCAGTCTTTTCCTCTGCTGATCCAGCGCAGCCGCTCCATAGAAGTAGACGGGGACGTTGTTCTTCCTGCTGAATATATGTCCAAACCCGTGTGCAGTCTCCACCGCGTCTGACATATCCGATCCCTCCAGAGGAACAAAGGGGACCACATCAACAGCGCCGATGCGGGGATGAGCGCCAGTGTGTTTTCTCATATCTATCAAAGCGGCAGCCCTGTCACAGGCCGCAATCGCTCCGCGCAATGTGGCTTCAGGCGAACCGATAAATGTAAACACGCTCCTGTTGTGATCACTGTCCATACTGAAATCCAGTACCTTGACACCCTCGACCTGGGCGGCGGCGTTAACAATAGCCTCTACAATCTCGGGATTTCTTCCCTCGCTGAAATTGGGGATACATTCGATGATCTTCATGTCTATGCCTGGTATATCTTTCTTGATGGGAGTTTTCTACTCATGTAAGATAGCCGCCATAAACTGCCATCGATATCACCTGTCGCGAATATTTTTGCCATAATTTGCCCGCTATCCGAACAGGGCATCTACAAATTCCTTGCTCTTGAAACGCCGCAGGTCGTCCAGACCTTCGCCGACGCCTATGTATCGGATCGGTATCTCCAGCTCCCGGGCTATTCGGATTATGATTCCTCCCTTAGCCGTACCATCCAGTTTTGTGAGGGCTATCCCGGTGATGCCGATCTCCTTGTGGAACATTTTTGCCTGCAAAACGGCGTTCTGTCCAGTGGTCGCGTCGAGGACGAGAAGGGTCTCATGCGGAGCGCCCTGCAGTTCTCTGCCCATGATGCGTTTGATCTTCTTGAGCTCATCCATAAGATTGGTCTTTGTGTGCAGCCTGCCCGCGGTGTCGATAAGCATGACGGCCTTCCTCGATTTTGCCGCGTGGATCGCGTCAAAGACAACCGCGGATGGATCCGCTCCCATCTTCTGTTTGATAAGCGGGGCATCGACTCTCTGAGCCCATATTCCGAGCTGTTCAATCGCCGCGGCCCTGAATGTATCGGCCGCGACCAGCAGCAGGGGGATTTTGTTCCTCTTGAAGCGGGATGCCATCTTTCCTATCGTGGTGGTCTTTCCCGTTCCGTTCACACCGACCACCATAATCGTATACGTCTCACCTACGGGGATTCGCAATGGCGATTCGCACTTTTTGAGGATGTCTATCATGTTGTCTTTCATCAATTTTCTGAGCGCGTCCGGACTCGCGAGTTCATTCCTCTTTGCCATGGATCTCATCTCTTCAATCAGGTCAAAGGTGAAGGAGGGTCCCAGATCAGCCCCTATCAGGATCTCTTCAATATCTTCAAATATATCTTCAGAGATAATCTTTTCTCCGGAGATCATCTCGTCCAGGTTTCTAATAAAACCCGTTCTTGTCTTTGACAGACCCTGTTGAAGTCTTGAGAAAAAACTTTTGTCGTTGTTTTCCATTCCCGGGTTTTTACATCCTTTTTTGTATTTCCGCTTTTTGAAAGTTATCTTAAGCTGAACAGCGATAGCTAAGCCCTATGGTTACGGCGGGTTAGCGATCGAATATAAATCAAAATCAACATTTTCCTTAAACAGTCGAAGATTTCCCGTAACGAGTTGCGGGGAGCTTCAATGCGGTTCAGTTATAAACGACTTTTCCGGTGATAGCAAGTACGTGGTGTCTCTCAAGATTTCTGTGGAGGGGCGGATCTCCGGAAGCGTCAATTCATGCTGACGGAGACCGTGGTGGATATCCCATTCTTTTCCATGGTTACTCCGATAAGGTTGTCGGCGGCCGCCATGGTGTTTTTGTTGTGGGTTATGAATATGATCTGGGAATTTGCCGAGATATCTTTCACCAGTTCCCTGAAGAGAGAGATGTTCGCGTCGTCAAGGGGCGCGTCCGCCTCATCGAGGATCAGAAAGGGCGACGGACGGTGCATGAGGATAGAGAATATCAAGGCCACGGCGGCGAGGGCCTTTTCGCCTCCTGACAGGAGAGACAGGTTTTGTTTTCTCTTTCCCGGGATCTGTATATCTATATCCACGCCTGTTTCCAGCATATCCGATTCATCGGTCAGATGGAGAGATCCCTGGCCTCCCGGGAAAAGTCTGGGGAATACCTTCCTGAAATGGTGGTTCACGGCTTCAAAGGTTTCCGAAAACCTCTTTCTGGATATCTGGTTAATCCTCGTTATGGTTTTCTGGAGGGTGTCCAGCGAGGAATTCAGGTCCTTTATCTGGGTTGCCAGGAAATCGTGACGTTCCTTGAGTTCTTCATGTTCGCTGAGGGCCAGAAGGTTCACCTCTCCGAACTCTTCCAGCCTTTTTTTATGTGTCTCAAGTTTTTTCCTCAATTCTTCCGCGTCGGATTTGTCCATCGTCTGAAATCCCGGGAGAAGTGTATCCAGATCGACGCTGAATTTTTCACTCACACCTTCTTTCAGCGCTTCGGCCTGGATGACCGCTTCGCGTACCTCCATTTCCATCTCATTCATCTGCCGTGAAAGGCCTTCAGATATCTTTCTAGTCTTCTGGATTTCCTGCTCTTTCTGTTTGTGGATGATGTTCTCTCTCCCGTGGTCCTCTCTTTTTCCGGCAAGATCTTCTCCGGCCTCCATGTGTCGACTGTAAAGGACCTTCAGGTTTTCTTTTTCATCTTCTATGCTCTCTATGGCTTCCACCGTCTTTGTCTCGCAGGCGTCAACGTCGCCGACCATGGATTCTATGCGGGTATCTATCTCGGATATTGTCCTTTCCAGCCTTAAGAGAGTTTCAACTCCCGATTTTGCTTTTTCTTCTATGGATGTCAGGAGGATTTTCTTTTCGGTCAGGGTTCTTTCGTTCCCCTCCAGTTCGCTCCTGGCCTCTTTCCACTTCTCCTGTGTGGACAGGATACGTCTGTCACCGGCCTCCACTTTACTTTTGAGAGACGCCATCTCGTTCTTGACATCCGCTGTCTTTTCCACAGTAACTGTTTCCTCGGACTCAAGGTTCTCCCTGTTGAAGGCAAGCACATTAATGCGCTGCTCGATCCACCTGATTTCTCCTTCCAGTCTTTCCACATCTTTTCTCCGGCCGTTGACCTCCAGTTCCAACCCATGTATATCCGACCGCAGCTGTGTTGTTTCACTTTCCATGCGCGATATAACGGCGTTCAACTCATCTCTTTCTTCTTTTTTGCCTTCAAAAATACGCGTCAGATCTTTAACCTGTTCCTCCAGTTCCGTGATTTCTCTCCTGCCGCCCAGCGAAGAGCTCCCGCCGTTTTCGCTTCCGCCTGTCAGCGTTCCGTCCGGTCTTATTACGTCTCCTTCAGGCGTGACGTAAGTTCCCGTGAAACCGGTATCCCGCCACAGGCGCGTGGCGGTGTCCAGATCGGGGACCAGCAGGATGTTTTCCAGGATGAGATGGACAACATCACTGAATCCCTCGTCTGTGGCGTTGACAAGATCGCAAAGCCTGAAGACTCCTTCGGGACAGTCTGATCGGGAGGGGAAAGATTTTCTGCTATTATCCAATGGCATAAAGGTTCCTCTTCCGGAAGAATGATTTTTCAGGTAGTCAATAGCCTTCATGCCATCTTTCTGGCTTCCGACAATGACATACTGGAGTTTGTCATCCAGGACAGCCTCAACCGCAGCCTCATATTCCTTCGGGACTTTGATATAATCCGCCATCAGTCCACGGATATTTCCCTCCAGTGAGTGGTCGCGAGTCGCCTCTAATACATGGCGTGTGCCTTCATTACACCATTCATGTCTTTCATGAAGCTGTTTCAGGGAGGTGAGCCGGGAGGTCTTTGCCCCCGCTTCTTCCCTGATCGCTGCAATACGCTCGTCTGCCGCCTTGAGATTATTTCTCGCGGTAGCGAGATCTTCTCCCGTGGTTTTCTCCTTTTTCTTGAGGAGCTCGATCCTCTCCATGTCCGACGACAAGTTGGATTCTACAGTGGACAGGTTGTTCCTCAAGACGATGAGCTTTTTATTGTTCTCATCTATCTCCCCGCATTCCCTCTCAGCCTTTCTCTTCAGGTCTTCGAGGTTTTTTGTGAGAGACAAAAGGAGGTTGCCCAGCCTGGCGTTCTCGGTTATCGTGTCGATATGCTTGGATTTCGCTCTGTCCAGTTCTTCGCTCAGTTCCACTTCCACCGCCTTCAGGATGTCGGTGGCTTCCCGATCACCGGCGATGGAATCTCTTATGCTCTCGATTGTCTCGTCCGATTCGGCTGTCTGTCTTTTCAAGAGGGCTATCTCCTTCTCTGTTTCCCCTCTTCGTTCTCTGAGAGATTCAATTTCATCAATGTTCTTTTCTTTCTTATCCACCAGTTGAGAGATGGTCTTTTTGGCAAATTCTATTTTCTGTTCCCTTATGTTTATCTCGTTCTTTACGCCGTAGTATGTGTCCTGGAGAGCCCCTATCACATCTTCGCTTTCGATGAACCGCGTCCGGATGTCCTCTATCGAAGATTCCAGCGTCTTCAGTTCCGTCTGGATCTCAAGAGATTTTTCATTCAGGGGAATGCGTAAGCGTTCAAGTTCCTTTATCTTTAAGGACATCTCCGCGTAAGTCTGCAGAGAGAGGGATAGCTGACAATCCTTTATGTCTTTTTTCAAAGCCCTGTATCTTTCAGCCTTTTTTGCCTGTCTTGAAGTGGCATTCAACTGGGAGAGCACCTCTCTCAGGATGTCATTGACACGGGTTACGTTCTGCTTTGTAGCTTCCATCTTCCGAGAGGCGGAGTCCCTTCTTGTCTTGTATTTCATAATCCCCGCCGCTTCCTCGATGAACTGTCGCCTCTCCTCCGGCTTTGCTTCGACGAGACTCGCTATTCTTTCCTGTTCCACTATGGAGTAGGTTCTCGCGCCAACGCCCGCATCCATGAAGAATTCCTTCACGTCAAGGAGACGGCATGGTACCTTGTTTATGTAATATTCACCTTCGCCTTCGCGGAATATCTTTCGTGAGACAGTAATCTCTCTGTAGTCGGCGTATTTTTCCGGTACCCTGAGCCCATTGCTTTCCAGGGTTATGGATACCTCCGCCATGCCCACAGCGGGCGCGTCGTCGCTTCCGTTGAATATAACATCCTCCATCTTCTTCCCGCGGAGCATCGTGACACGCTGTTCGCCCATAACCCACCGTATGGCGTCCACAATGTTGCTTTTCCCGCAACCGTTCGGGCCCACGATGGCGTTAATGTCACGGGAAAGGTCGATGGGAGTCTTGTCCCTGAAAGATTTGAATCCGAGTATCTCCAGTTTCTTCAGTTTCATGCCACAAAGTCCCCTGCCGAATGCCGGCAAAGTTGTTCTAAAGAGGGGTTAATTCCCCGAAGCCTGCTTTGGCATCCCACTTCTCCCATATAGTGGGGGGAAATTTATCAGAGTTGCATACCTTTGTAAAGAGAAAACACTATGGGATGTATTTCCAAAAATCAAGGCACAATATATGGTGTCTGGCAGGTTATTTAAGATTAAGATATCTTCCTTAATGCTATTTTCTTGACACTGGTAAAAAGAACAATATACAAACGATCGCGGGGCTTAAGGGTTTGATTTGCGAACTTGCCGGATTTCTTAAAAAAAAAGGAGTATATGACAGGAACCTGTGATTTTGACAGAATATTCAACCCTGAAAGTGTCTCGATAGTAGGGGTCTCTCCCGACCCGGGATTTGGCTTCGGAAGGGGTATGTTCTATTCACTCGTGGCGATGGGATTTGCAGGCAGAATATACCCTGTGAATCCTAAGGGCGGTACAATAGAGGGTTTGAAGATATATAAAACGGTGGACGAAATCCCGGAAGAGGTAGATTTTGCCATAATCGCGGTCGCCGCGCAGCGTGTTCCTGAGGCCCTGGAGGCGTGCAGAAAAAAGGGCGCGGCCGGCGTGGAGATTCTGTCTGCCGGTTTCAGTGAGATGGAAACGCCGGAAGGGATTGCCCTGGAGAAAGAGATAAAACAAATAGCCCGAAAGGGGATCAGGGTTATCGGGCCGAACTGCTTCGGGGTATATTGTCCTGAAAGCGGGCTTACACTTGTTCCGGGACCCGATCTTTCCAGAGAGCGTGGTCCGGTGGCCTTCCTGTCACAGAGCGGGGGGATGTCGATAGATTTCGCTCACATTGGAAAATGGATGGGAGTAAAATTTAGCAAGGTTGTAAGTTTTGGAAACGGGGCTGACCTGAGAGAGTGCGAGCTTCTGGAATATCTGCGCGATGATTCCGATACCGGAGTGATAGCCATGTATATTGAGGGTGTTGAGAATGGGCGGGATTTTTTTGCCGTCCTTCGGAGCGTGGCCGAACGCAAGCCGGTAATAGTTTATAAGGGAGGTCTGTCGAATTCAGGGGGGAGGGCGATTGCGAGTCACACAGCATCCATGGGGGGAAGCGGTGTGATATGGAGATCGGCGCTTCGCCAGTGTAATGCGGTTCAAGTGGGAGACATCATGGAGATGGCGCGAACCAGTCTGGCTTTTTCCCTACTCCCGCAGAGGATATACAAAGGAATTTCAGTTGTGGGGGGAGGAGGGGCTCTGGGAGTGAACGCGTGTGATATCGCCGAACCTCTTGGTCTGGAGATTCCCCGGCTGAAAAAGGAAATAGAAGACAGGATTATTTCTATACTGCCCAGGCCTGGATCCAGCGCGGGCAATCCCATAGATGTGGCAAACCCTTTTGTCCCAGCGCGGATACTGAAAGAAACATTGCTCTTGGCGGCGGGTGATGAGAAGATTGATCTTCAGATAATGATACAACTGCTCTACCATTACAAGGCCTTTGCCAGGGGGCTCGGAGCGGATTCCCTCAGGGATGTGGTGCCCTGCAATGAATTGGCGGACGGCGTGAAAGAGGTTGTGGATATCACCGGTAAGCCGGTCATAATGGTCTTCCCGAATATAAAACAGGAAATCGAATCCATGGATATAGAGGAGGTTATGCGCGAGGTGAGGAAGGCATTTCTGGATAGATGCATCCCCGTCTTTGACGATATCGCGGATGCTCTGGAGGCGGTGAGCCGTGTCTCAAATTACTGCAGAAAGATGCGTTAGCCCTCCCCAGGGTCCCCGAAAAATGGACTGGATTTCTGAATGGTAAAGCGTTAAACAGAATTCATGAAGATCGTTTTTGCATTGCTTATCATTGTTTTCCTCACCTTCAGCGGCTACCATCTAACCTTTCGGAGCTTCAAACTCCCACTTTTTGCGCGTGAGTTTTATCTTACGGGGACGGAATTTCTTTTTCTCGGGCTTCTGCTGGGGGCCCAATTCTTGAATCTTCTGAATACGGAAACACTCAGAGGTTTGGAACCCATAGGAGCCCTCTTGTTAGGCTGGATCGGCCTGCTCTTCGGTTTTCAGTTTGAAATTGCCAAGCTTCAGCGATTTCCTCTCGATTTTTTCAAAGCAGCTATCCTGGAAAGTCTCCTGACATTCGTATTGGTCTTTTTCAGTGTGTATTATACGTTACCACTGTTTTTCGAGATACCGGAAGTCAAGCATATCGTGTTATCACTTACCCTTTCAGCGGCTGCTGCCTGCACGGCCCAAACGGGGCTGGCCCTCCTGGCGCCGGATTTTATTGATCAGCATCGAAAAACCACAGGCCTTTTGAGATATGTTTCCAGTATTGACGGGTTGAGCGCCCTGTTGATTTTTGGCATGGTATTTTTTTTTCGTAAATCGTCAATTACGGGGTTTTCATGGGTCGGGGATCTGGCTCTGGGAACGGTGTTTATCCTCATCATAAGCGCCGGGCTTGTTTTTCTGTATATTGTTTTCATGTCAAGTCATCGTGATGAGAGCGAACTGGCCCTGTTGGTTATCGCTATGGCCGTACTTACGAGTGGCGTTGCTTCGATACTGCACTTTTCACCGCTTGTGGCCAATTTTTTCGTCGGGTTTTGTCTTGTGAATCTTTGCCGGCAGAAAGAGCGTCTTTTCAAAATCCTGGTCGGTGTTGAAAAACCCGTTTATCTGCTTTTGCTGGTTTTTATAGGTGCCTACTGGAAGTTAGATTCCATGTGGTTAGTTGTTCTGGCGGCAGCTTACTGTTTCTGCCGATTCGTGGGGAAGTTTTTAGGAGGGGTTATAGTCACACGTTTAAGTCCTGAAATGAACGATTATCCGCCCCATTTGGGGTTCGGTCTTCTTGACCAGGGTGGACTTTCTCTGGCCATACTGTTTGATTTTCAGCAGGGTATTTCCTGTGATGTTTCCACCAGTGTAATCAGCCTGGCACTGCTGGCGATTATTTACAATGAATTCCTGAGTCCATATCTGCTTGTGCGGTTGTTGAAAGAGGATAAATAATGGTTGACCTTTATCAGCGCAAACGAAACGTGATAACGTATATCCTGACACTTCTTGTCGTTACCCTTTTTGCACTATGGCTCAGACACCTGGATATAGAATCGAGCTGGCAGAAAGCGGGTATGATAAACTTTTCATTCGGTTTTGTGCTGCTGGCGGCGTACATGAGCGCGCAGATTCTTAAAATAGCCCGACTTCCCCTTATCAGCGGTTATATCATTGTCGGAATTATTGTGGGTCCCTATGTGAGCGGCTTTCTTACGGATGATATGATTGCCAGCTTCGGATTTATCAATGATGTTGCCTTAAGTTTTATTGCGCTGACTGCCGGCGGCGCATTGCATCTGCAATCTCTTAAGAAACGCCGTAAAAGCATCATTCTCAACATTTTGTTTCTTACTCTGGTGGTTTTCGGGTTTGTGTTTATGTTTTTTGTATTTATGGGTAGCCATTTTAGTTTTATACGAAACCTCTCATCAGTTCAGATCATGGCATTTGCCGTTCTGGTTGGTGTTGTTGCCGTGGCACGGTCCCCCTCATCCGCTATTGCGATTATCAGTGAATCTCGCGCTTCCGGTCCATTTACGGAAACCGTACTCGGGGTTACAGTTGCCATGGATGTGCTTATAATCGTCCTCTTCACGGTTGCGCTGACAGTGGTCAGGATTATTCTGGGCGGCAGTGGAATGTTGGATACACAGGTCTTTATGGCCGTATCCATAGAAATGGCGGTTTCATTTTTTCTTGGAGCTTTACTGGGTAAAGGGATTTCATTTTATATTGATCGAATCCGGCATGACCTTCCCCTGTTTCTCCTTTTCCTGGCTTTCGGAGTGACCAAGATTTCCATGTGGTCAGATAATTTCATGATAAGCTATTTCGATATTCATCTTCATTTAGAGCCCTTGCTTATTTGTATGAGCGCGGGATTTGTCGTTCAGAATTTCAGTAAAACCGGGACCTATTTCATGGAGAGCCTGGACCGTGTCAGCCTGCCCGTCTACGTCCTCTTTTTTTCGCTGGCGGGCGCTTCCCTGAACTTTGATGCGCTTCGATTGTGCTGGTTATTGACTTTGTGCCTTGCCGTTGTACGTGTGACAGGGATTTTTTGTGCCACGTGGCTTGCCGGTACCGTTGCCGGAGATCCACCACTTCACAACCGCAGCGCCTGGATGGCTTATATTACACAGGCAGGAGTTGCCATAGGCCTGGCCCAGGTAGCTGAACGTGAGTTTCCTGAAATCGGCATGTATCTGACCACTGTTATCCTGGCTCTGATTTTTGTTAATCAGGTGGCAGGGCCTGTTACATTTAAGGCAGTTCTGAATTTTTTAGGAGAGGCAAAGATCCGCTGAGGAATCAATCCTGGTTTCGAACAGGTTTTTCTTTCAAGGGCTTTCCTATCTTTTTTTCCATGTGGCGGTGATATTCCTCCTGACTCACTTCCAGACCCAGACGCCCGAAACGTGTAGCGGGCGCAACAATGTAAATACCCTGGGAAGGTTTTCCCGTATCTGCACATAGCGCTTCAAGACAGGCAATCGCCTGATCGAGGGTCTCCTGATCCTCGATGACGGTGAACAGGGTCTTGTTATGCGGCATTCCGCCGCTGGTAAGGGCTCGGAATCCCGCAAAGATAGGGATATGCTGGCTGATTAACTGAAGGGAATCGGTACTCTCAATTACTGTAGTACCTGTGATGCCGATGTCCATCCAATCTGTAATAAGCTCATCCAGAAGAGCTTCATTGTTGAGCACGGTAATTAAAATATACACGGATTGCTCTTTTCTTAAAGTAAGTTGCTTGTTAACGATCAGTGAAAAGGCATTTTTTCTTCGAGGTCGCTGATTTCCTCGCAGAGCTTTTTCGGGTTCCCGGCTTTTCTCACTGTCTCTAAGAATTCAGGCTTTCTGCAGAGTCTTGAAATGCCTGCAAGTATTCTAAGGTGTAGATCAGCTTGATTATCAGGAACAATCATAGCCAGAATAATGTCCACAGGTAAAGCATCCAGGGCTTCAAAATCGATGGGCTCCGTCAGGTGGATCAAGATAACGGATGTGTCCTGTACTTCCCGGCTGGTTGTGTGAGGTAAAGCAATACCGCTGCCTACACCTGTACTCATGGTCTGTTCCCGTTTTTTCATGCCTTCATAGAGGGCGTCGGCATCTTTTACAATGCCGTCCTTCGCGCAGGTGTCGGCCACAAAACGAAGCACACTTTCCTTATCTGGAAACGAGGCATTCAAAAAGATATATTTAGTGCGAAGATATCTGCAGATTTTCATGATGTGTCAAATCTCTCGTAGCGATATATTTACCCATGTCATACGATGTTAATCGATGGAGATATCCGTAAATTCCAACCCTTGCCGTTTATGCCGTGAAGTTTCCTTAAACCTTTTATCTGTCTATGTCAAACGGAACCTGGAAGAAATCAGTAAGTCTATCCCCCCTTTTTTTTGTTTTGTTGTTGACAAATATATTTTCATCAATGTACATGATTTGACGCTTATAGGGCGCGAAGATGCAAAACAATGAAGAGTATAATGCGCAAAAGAGGATATGTGGTCTGACCTTGAGGGAGATGGTATTGTAATATGGAAGAAGAAAAATGGGAAGTTGCCAATGTATCGTCCGGGATGATAAACGCTAAAATCGTGGCTGGAAGACTTGAGACGGAGGGTATTCCTGTAAAACTCCGGTACGAAGCGGTGGGTGTCATCTATGGCCTTACCCTCGATGGTCTTGGCGAGGTAAGGATAATGGTGCCTTCAAGTTATCTGAAGAGGGCGCGCGAGGCGCTCGCGGAATCCTATGAAGATGATGATTTCACGCCAGATCCTTAGATATAGCCATTCTTAAGAGGGCTAAAATCTCCGCAGCTTGCCTCGAAGCAGGTCATTAAAAACAAGAGGCTTACCTTTATCGGGCAAAACCCTTGTTTACACATTTGTATAGGTGTTAACACGGCAAGAAAAGCAATCCCAGGATGAAAACGATCGCACTTGTAACAATCACCACCATCGTATACCCAACAATCTGACGCGCCTTTAGACATGTAATATCCAAAAGTGCCAGCGCATGACCAGTTACCAGAATCAAGCACATCTGCATTCCAAATGCAAGGAGTGCCCAGAAACCGTTATACCAGTACTGAATCATTTCAAATGGGCCACTCTTGGTAAGAGTCAAGCCCAAAATATAAGTAAGAAAGGTTAACAAAATAGCAAAAAACATGGGATCAGGCATCCATTTACGTGCCCACCCGTCAAAAACATTTCCCATTGCTCGAATCATAATTCCCACCTCCTTATGAAATGTTAAATACTATAAAATAATAAATCAGAACCCATAAAAAATTTCTATCTAATACATAACCCCCTTTGCTGTTTGATAATCGGTTAATAAATGAATTTCTAATCCACTGGGGTTCTATTCCCCGTTGCTTCCGGGCAACATCCGATATGACCGAATAATGCCCCGCCCACTTGCGGCGGGGTAGTTTATTCCATCTTAGACAGGTATGAACCGCGCTTTTAGTGGCAGGAAAGATAGATGACCCTATCTGTTTTCGCAGACCCTTCAGGAAATTATGGATTCTTATATCGGATCCAGCCTTTCCTGTCGTCAACCGTAAATTAGCTTAGAATTACTTCCTTACTTCCTTTAAGTCTAATATCTGGGCTTTCCCTGACACAAAATCCGGGTCATGCAGGAAATCGTAAAACGCCTGGGCTTGACGGAAGACTGGCTGTATGAAGATGCTTGGAATCCTATAGAGTTGGCCTTTGAGAATGCCTTGGAGGGAGGGACTTTCCAGTCCCTGAAGTCTGGAGAAATGCTTACACTGAGGACAAAATTAAAGGACAATTATTCGACTTCATCGGGAAAGATTGAGTTTTATTCAGCCGCATAAAACTTCAGACTCCTGTCTGGAGATGTAGCGGAAGCCCGGAGGGCTCAAGCAGGTTTAAACTTGTAACCCAACGAAGCCCCCAGCTCCCGCTGGGGGAGGGGCCCTGATTGCAGTATTTGAAAAGATTGAAGTCGATAAATCAAAACGCTATTGTAAGCCTCTATTATTAAATGCCTTTTCCGTTGATCAATAAGTCTTAACCGGACAGTAGAGAGAGCTAATTGCCAAAATTTTTTATGGCTTGAGAAAATTGGGGTCCAGAAAGTCGGGATTTGGATACGTATAAAATCCCTTTCCACTTTTCACCCCCAGGTCGCCTTTATCGATCATGTCTTTTAGCGCTTTTGGGGGAACATCTTTAGAGTCTTTGGATTCATTGGCATAGACCATCTCGATATCATGAACTACATCAAGACCTACGGAATCCATAAGGGCAAAGGGACCCATCTTCATCCCAGTGAATATCATCCAGGCACGATCGATATCCGTGTGATCCACAAATCCATTTCCCCACATATACAGAGTTTCTTTCTTGATGGCTCTCCATACACGGTTAAAACAGAAACCAAGTATTTCTTTTTTAACCGTTAGAGGTATATCGCCCAGGGAACGTATGAAGTTTCTGCCGGCTTCAATCACTTCGGGAAGGGTTTTACTGCCACCCATAACGTCAGCCATGTTCATTCCCTGCAAAGGAAGGTAGAAATGGAGGTTTAAGCAACGTTCAGGCCTTCCGCTGATTTCCTCGAACCGCGATACAGGCATGGATGAACTGTTGGTGGCGAGAATACATTCAGAGGAGGTCAGTTCACCAAGCTGCTTAAAGATAGATTTCTTGAGATCTTCTATCTCCGGGGCTACTTCAATGACGAGTTGGGCGTCTTTTACCGCTTCACCAAGCTCCATTGTCTGTTCTATGGAGTCCCTGCATTCTTCCCACTTCTCCCACGGAACGAAAGGAGTTACTCCTTTCATCTGAAGGTCGCTGTGAATCTTGTCATAGGTTTTAACAAAAGCATTTTCCTGCGGGTCATATATCTTTACTTTATAGCCCGCATAAGCTGCTACCATTGCTATCTGTGAACCCAGAAATCCCGATCCAACTAATGTTACACACTTAAAAGGTTTTTCCACTTTTGCTTTTCCTTTCACTTATATTGCCAAATTTTATCCCTGCATACATAATGTTTGTAAGCGCTGACGGTTGCTGATTCATAGTTCACAGTTTTTTCAATGAACTATACAGCGATTAAAGCATCTTGGATATTGATTTCAACTCCCTGTCTTTTAACCGTGAATTGATAATTGTAAACCGTGAACGATTGCTATTATGATTATGAGCATGTAAATAAAATGATGAGGGTCGCTACCCGGCAGGATCTCCTCTGAATAGCGACCCTCTTTCATGTCACAAGAAACCAGTGAACTCAGTGGGGAAGAGTGTACATATTGTGGAAGGGATACCACTTCGTTTCAAATGCCCTCTGAGAATCCCTGAGCTTCTTCACAAAAGGATCCTTCGCTTCCATTTCACCCATATAATCATTTGCCCACTTCGTCATGGTCTTGATTGTATCATCATTCATCCTTACGATTTCAACACCATTCTCCTTGAAGAAATCCATGGCTTTCATGTTTTCACTTTCAAGCCAGAGCCAGTTTTTCAGTCTCATAACATCCGTAGCCGCCTTGAGCTGAACCTTGAGAATATCCGGCAGGGCATTATAGGCATCTTTATTGACGATGAACTCGATCTGGCAGCCGGGCTGATGAATACCGGGTACCATGACAAATTTGCAAACTTCCCAGAGTCCGAGAGTCTTGTCAAATGCCGGAATGCTGAATTCCGCGGTATCTATAACACCCCTCTGGAGGTTAGGCATGATTTCTCCGCCGGGCATGAATACAACAGACATTCCATTCTTTGTCAAAACGTCGCCCATGAGAGGCATCATTCTCATTTTCAAGCCCTTGAAATCTTCAATCGACCGGAGGGGTTTTTTTGCCCACTGGAAGTTTTCCATGCCAGCTTGTCCGACGAGAAATACCTTTACGTTGTATTTGTATTTGTCGAACATCTCCTGGTAGAGCGCATAGCCTCCGCCTTGATCATACCACATCGCCTCGCCAAGGGCATTGAACCCACCAGGCACCGCATTGAAGAGAGGCGCCATCGGTATGTTGCCGACCCACATGCCTGAATATCCATAATGTGCCTGAAGAATTCCATCATGAACGGATTTCAATCCCTCAAAGGGCGGCACAAGCGCCCCTGCTGGATAGATATCGAATACCAGTTTACCGTCCGTAATCTCCTTGACCTTTTCGCCCAGGCGTACCAAAGCCTCATGGAACTGCATCCCGGATGGCGTACAACCCTGAACTTTCCATACGATCGGTTTCTCCGCAGCCATGCCAACCGTAGTAAAGGTTAACGCCATTGCTACGACCAAAAACGCTACTAATACCTTCCTTTTCATCACGTACCTCCTTGTTTGTGTGTTAATAATCTACGGCCGGATCAATATCGAGCGGGTTGTTTACCTCCTTTCCTGTACTCGATTACAAGTTTTTTTTATTTACCTCCGGCTGGCTATTTCGCCCCCATCAATCCTGATTAAGCGCCTATGTTCCTATAATACTTATTTTTCAGGTTCTGGAGCATTCTTCTTAATTCCGCCTATTTTCTTCGCATATCTTACGTGCTTTCCAACCAGCCATCCGCTCTATCCAGCCAGGATTTTTGGCAAAAAGAGACAAAGCTGAGGAAAAAAGATTATGAGAAGCACGACGATTGCCTGTATTATCACAAAAGGCCAGACACCTTTATAAATGTCATTCAGTTCCACACCCACATTCAGGCCTTTTAGATAGAAGATGGAATAGGCAAAGGGCGGGGTGAGAAAAGACATCTGAAGGCTCGTACAGATGACGAGACCAACCCAAAGCGCATTAAAACCCTGTGCCTGAAGCAAGGGACCGAATATCGGCACTAGAATGAGAAGGATACCGACCCAGTCGATAAACATTCCCAGGAAAAGGATTATTATAAGCAACACTGCAAAAATGCCCCATCGCCCAAGACCAAGTGAGACAAGCATGTTCGTGATAACTTTGCCGCATCCTGCGTTCAGAAATGCCCCCGTAAAGATCGTTGCCGCAATGGCTATCAGGATGATCATGCTGGTCACTCGAACGGAGGAATAACAATTTTCCAGGAAAGTCTTCCATGTCAGCTTTTTGTAGGCAAGCGCCATAACCAGGGTACAGACACAGCCCACGGCGCCGGCTTCAGTAGGAGAAGCCACGCCCGCCAGTATCGAACCGAGAACAGCTATAACAATAGATATTGGGGGTAACAGGTATTTTAAACCCGATATCAGTGATTCTCTTGAGAAGAAAGGTATTCTTTCCTCCTGTGGGAGATTCGGACCGTTCTCTGGATGGATTGTACAGGTAAAGAAGATATAAAGAATAAAACCGGCTCCCATGAGAAGTCCCGGAACCATGGCACCGGCAAACATCTGAATTACAGACACGCCCGCCATTGGTGCATAAAGGATCAGCATGATGCTTGGAGGTATAAGAATACCTAGTGTTCCTCCTGCACATACCACTCCGGATGCAAGAGGCTTGGAATACTTGGCGGTAAGCATGGCAGGAACTGCAAGAAGTCCTATTGTTGTGACCGAAGCGCCGACAACGCCTGTTGTCGCCGCAAACAGGATGGCCAGTAACGTTGTTGCTATTGCCAGACCGCCTCTCACACCGCCCATCCATCTGTGAAGTATCTCGAAAGCCTTATCGGCCACCCCGGACTCCTGCATCATATTTCCCATAAATATGAACAGAGGAACCGCTGCAAATATATATTCTGAAAGCGTTCCCGAAACAATCCTGAGGGGTATCATCTTTATAAAAACATCGCCCCCTGTGAGATATCCAAAAACAAGCCCCACGGTCCCAACGCACATCGCAAACGGAAACCCGGTAACAACAAGAACAACCAGACTTGCCAACATTAAAACAGTAGTTAACTCAGGACTCATTGCCACCTCCTCCACCCGCAGCGATACAGGCTTTCAGGAACTCGGACACTCCCTGTAGGAAAAACAGGATAAAGCCATATAACAGCACCATTTTGAAGGGGCCCAAAGGAGGTCTCCACACACTCGCGTAGGACCTCTCACCTGACGTGATCGCATAAATTGTATTATCTCCAACGACTTTTACAAGTACAATGGCCAGAGGGAAAAAGAGCAAGAGATAGCAGACAATATCTACCCAGGCTATCGCTTTTGGAGATAATTTACCCAGAAACAGGTCCATTCGGACATGGTTTTTCATAAGCAGAGTATAGGCCATTCCCATCATCGCATATGAACCATACGTGATGTATACCATGTCATAGGCCCAGAAATTAGGCTTGGCAAAGACGTAGCGCGTAAACATGTCATAGGCCATGCCAAAAACCAGGATCAGAATCAGAAGGCTCCCGAGTTTCCCGGACCATTCACTTAGAAAGTCGATAGCCTTAATTATCTTCTTCATAGAATGCCTCCTTTCTTTTATAGAAGAACAACCACTATCATCAACACAATTTTTGGATTTACCTAACCCGGACAAGCCGGAAGCTCATAGATCAAAGGCTTTTGTTGGGTCTCGTACCTCAACCCAACCTACAAGTTCCATCTGAGAAATTTTCCATTTTTGTAAGAACTTTACAACCGAGGGACTAATACTTGACCTTATCGATACCTTTTAGCCCAAGAATGTCTCTGGTCTCTTGAGGCGTTGCAGGTTCGACTCCAAGTTCCCTGGCAATGCGAACAATCTTTGCAACCTGCTCTCCGTTACTCTTTGCCATGACGCCTTTTTCGATATAGATGTTGTCCTCCAGTCCCACTCGAACACTGCCGCCAAGCAGAATGGACTGAGTGCATATGGGAAACTGCATACGGCCGGCCACGCAAACCGAAAATTCAAAATCTTTTATAAGAGACCTGGCATAGTTTACCAGAAACATCAGGTTGTCGGGGGTCGCGGTTATTCCACCGAGTATACCCATTACGAACTGTATATAGACAGGGGGTTTTACATAGCCGTTATTTATCATGAAAGCCACGTTATTTATCATTCCCGCGTCGTAAACCTCGAACTCAGCTTTAGTGCCTCTCTCGTTAAAAATAGCCGATATTTCTTTCAGAGACTTAAACGTATTGGCAAAGATAAAATCTTCTGTGAAAGCGAGGTACTCCTTTTCCCATTCGTACTTGAACTCTTTAAACTTATTTACAGCAGGAAAGAGTCCAAAATTCATTGAACCCGCGTTGAAGGAACCAAGCTCCGGTTCAAATGCCATTACGCCGGATACACGCTGCCCCACAGTCATTCCCGGCGCGCCACCCGTCGTTATACCTACAACGACATCACATCTGTTTTTAATGTCCGTTATTACCTCTTCATATAGGTCAATATCAGAAACAGGTCTCCCCGTTTCCGGGTCCCTGACATGGATATGGACAACGGCAGCCCCCGCTTCACACGATCTTACCGCCTCATCGGCTATCTCTTTCGGCGTTATAGGCAAATAAGGTGTAAAGGTTGGTGTATGAAGTGACCCCGTTACAGCCGCAGTTACTATTGTTTTTTCTTTCAAAACTAATCCTCCTTTAATTCCAATGTGACGAAAGTTCTTTTGCCTTTCCAAAAAACATAATGTCTTCCGACCTGGCGATACCCTTTTCCATCATAGATATTGTCTCCCGTTACATAGCATGCTGAAAACGATTTCCAGGGAAACCAGCTATGTTCTTTAGAACACGGACAGGTTCCTTAACCATCGCTCAAGATCATTATACAAACGACTTCTTGATCACCATAAGGCACTCCATTGTGAGGTGTGTTTCCATCGAAATATATGCAATCCCCCTCTTCAATAATAAGTACTCTATCTCCATAGTGGAATTTCATGGTTCCCTGAAGGACAAAAAGCATCTCTTCGCTGTTATGCTGGAAGCGGAGCTTTTCCTTGCCGTTGAGGGGCACGTTCAGGATAAAAGGCTGCATGCGGCGGTTGGGGTAGTTATAGGCAATTGATTTATAAGAATAGCCGAACGTTGTACCTTGACCGACGATGTCAATTCTTTCGTTTTTTTTCACAAGGGAAATAGATGTTTTATGTGTGGATTCCCCTAGAAGGGCGGACATTGTTACTCCTAATGCTTTTCCTATCTGGACGAGCGTGCCGACAGGCGGGGCAGTTTGGGATTTTTCCAGCTTGGAGAGATATCCCTTAGAATAGCTGGTCGCATCCGACACGTCTTGCAACGTCAGGTTCCTGGCTTTCCGATATCTGCGTATATTCTCCCCGATTTCCGATTCTTTCATCATTTTACGTCACCTCGAATTAAGGGCTTTGCGTCAACAATCTATTGAGTTTCCTTTGGCCTTGGCGTGTATTGTATTAGTAAACAAAAATCCTCTCTTTGGAGACAAGTATATGAATGACGAATTCCTGTCAAGCATTTTTTTGCGTGTCTCATTTAAAAATTACGATCAGTTGCCCTGATTAGTTTTTAAGAAAACGCGGCCTGCGAGATCTGCACGCGAATCCCGATGAATCGTTATAAGTGTATACTGTACGGACGGTTGTGCATGAACTCGTGGATTTTTTAACTTAATAAGCTGTTCCGTAGAAACAGGAAATCCGTTGATATTGTATTTCTTAGAATGCTCTGAAAAATTAACTTAGCAAAAGGGCAAAACTGGAACATGAAAATTATTAAAAGTTTCCTTTTGGTCTTGATTACTAAATCTGGTTGTGTTAACGAAACCCGTGTAGATTGCAATTACAAAAAAGATGTTAACGTATCAGTATAGAATATGCGAAGGAGGGAAGCGCGGATGGAAGTTTTAGAGCAAGGCATTGGAAGGTTGTTTACGGATCCCGATGCCGACAAGGCAAGGGAGTTTTTCAGAAAGAAATCCCGCAGGATGGAAAATAAGTTTATGACGCTTAAGGATGCGATCGCGAAATACGTGCATGACGGCGATTATCTTGCCATCGGCGGATTTGGCGCGACTAGGAGTCCCATTGCCGCCTGCCATGAAATAGTCCGGCAGGGGAGGAAGAAGCTCGGTTTTTGCGGCCATGCCGTAACACACGATTTCCAGATTCTGGCCGCGGGAAAATGCTTTAACCGGTTGGATGTTGGCTACATAGTAGGACTTGAGGCCCGCGGTCTCTCAATGGTTGCGCGAAAGCACATGGAAAGCGGGGAAGTTGAAGTCACTGAATGGACAAATTACTGCCTCTCTGCTCGTATTAAGGCTGCTGCAATGGGCGTATCTTTTGTGCCCATAAGAAATATTATGGGTACAGACACATTCAAATACAGTGGTGCAAAAAAGATCAAATGTCCTTTCACCGGTCAGTATTATGTGCTCATGCCTGCTCTTTATCCCGATGTTTCAGTCATACACGTTCATGAGGCAGATATTTATGGCAACAGCAGGATCAGGGGAATAACGATTTCCGATCTTGACCTGGCCAGAGCATCAAAGCATCTCATCATAACGACGGAAAGGATTGTCTCGACGGAAACATTCCGGAATGAACCCACCTATACATCAATTCCCTTCTACCTGGCGGATGCTGTTTGTGAAGTTCCCTTCGGAAGTTATCCCGGCAACATGCCATACGAGTACTTTTCAGATGAGGAACATCTCGGAGAATGGCTGCAGACGGAAAAGGACGCCGGAGCCTTTGAGAAGTTTCTGGAGAAGAATATTTACAGCTGTGAAACCCACTTTGATTACATTCGAAAGAATGGAGGCATTGAAAGAATGTTCAAACTCAGAGCAAAGGAACTCAGGGTTGATAACAACGCAGAGTAACAGATATCTAATGTGCGAAGGAGGAAATAACGCTAATGGCTGACTATAATGCAATGGAAATAATGATATGCAGCGCCGCCCGGGAGCTTGAAGACGGTTCGACGGTTGGTGTCGGCACCGGATCGCCCTGTGCCGCCGCGATGCTTGCGCAGAAGACTGGTTCTCCCAATTTGACGATTATGTTTGAGGCGGGTGGCATAGCGCCCCAGCTTCCCGAGATGCCCATTTCCGTGGGTGATTCAAGAACTACTTGGAGGGCCATTATGGCCGGTGGAATGTGCGAGATTATGGAAACCGCATGCCGCGGCATGCTCGACTATACATTTCTGGGCGGCGCCCAGATAGATATGTACGGGAACCTGAACTCGACCCGCGTCGGCGACGATCACCAGAAACCAAAAGTGAGGTTTCCGGGAAGCGGCGGAGCGAACGATTTTGGGTCCTTTGCCTGGAGAATGATGGTAATGACGCTCCAGGACGCGAAGAGGTTTGTGGAGAGAGTTTCATATATTACAACTCCGGGTTGGCTCGAAGGCGGTGATTCAAGGGCAAAATCCGGCCTGCCGCTTAACGCGGGTCCCTACAAAATAATAACGAACATGGCGGTGATGGATTTTGAGCCCGAATCCAAGCGTATGAGGATTATTTCCATTAATCATGGTTATTCAGAAAAAGACGTTCTCGATAATTGCGGATTTGAACTCCTCAAGGCGCCCAGAATAAGCGAAACGTCCCCGCCTACTGATGAGGAGCTTCGCATACTTCGTGATGAAGTCGATCCTTTTAAAATAGTCATCGGACGTTAAATAAAAGGGGTCTGGTTCAGTAATCCTGCAAACGATCTGACTATTCGGCTGGACGTATTGGTTACTTCGAGGACTACTGTCACAACTGAAAGGTCACTTAATTTCGCGCTGCGCAATCCGAGCTTGATCGGCTTCATGCTGACACTCAGCGGAGGGACGTCCAAACGGGCCTCATACTGCTGTGATGTTGTCTTATTACGAGCGGTCGCCGTGTAGTGTGTAAAATTGGCACAGGCTGAGGCAAACCTCTTCTCACTAGGTATGCTTTTGGATTCTCCCGGTTGCAGTTCGCCGGTGATAGTGCCGCGCGTCTCCACCTCGGTCGGGCGAAGGAGTAAATGCCCGCTGAGAGAAAATTCGTATCCCGCCAGATCAATTACGGCGGTCCCCACGTTTTTGGCGGTCAAATTCATTCCGCCGTTAGCCTGTTCCTTGATGATGAGTTGTAATTTGTTCCGATCCGCGTCGATGGTGTCCAGATTGACGGCGGCATTGCTCGCGCCTGCGGCTGTGTTTCCCGCGGTCCCCACCTGGACTGTTCTCGGTCCGGCCGGTGGCCGAAAAGATCTCGCTCCCGATACTCCTGTTCGAGCGCGTGTCGATGGCTTCAATGGTTATTCTGTTGATGTCCATTATCGGGCTGAACTGACGTTGCAGGTTCATAGCCCTGCCGGAGCGGATATCCTGCTCCAGCTTGAACGGAGTGCCGGCCGGGGATGTAACGCCCGCTATACTGGTCTGCATGGCCCGGATCTCGTAGACATTCCTAACCATGTTCACGTTGGATGTGTTGTTGATGATCACAAACCAGTCTGTGCGCTCACTCTCTTTAAGAATGCGAAATTCTGTGAACTCGGCCGACGGGGATACCTCCGCCGCGGTGACTGCAACAGATTTCGGCTTCAAGATTCTAAGGTCCGTGGCCGAAGCCTGAACGGAACACATAAGCATCGTCAATGCGAGGAGTGTCATGAATCCTACGAGCTTTTTTTTATGTTGTTGCCTCCCTAGGTGTGTGTAAGTTATCCTGTGGGTGAAGTTTCCCGGAATACCCCAGTTTTATCAAACCTTCTGTCAAAAATTAGTATGGTCCCCGGATTATCCGACGGATGTTTGCCATCGCTTACTATACTGTTGTTATAATTGTTAAGGATATGCTCATATATCTATTTCTTCGCCATGATCGTGCCAAGGCGATTCTGAGCCTTCTGGACTTCCGGGTCCATCATGTAGGGCATCAGTTTCATCATGGATCCGGCCATTTTCAGGCCCATTTCACCAGCCCTTTCCTGGGTTTTTTTGAGTTCTTCTGGCAGATTGGATTCGTCCTTGAGCTCAGGGTATTTTTCAGAAAGTTTCTTCATTCTGGGCAACAGGTCCTCCATACCGTCGGCAAACTTGTTCATCGCCCTTACCACATCCTTTGCATTGCCTACCTTTTCAAGGTCGGCAATATAGCCTTCCATCAGATCGATGTATTCCTCGCTCACTTTTTCCGCGTCAGAATACTTGGCACTGCATCCGATTATCAGAAATGACATTGTCAAAAGACTTAAAAACAGGACTATGATCATTTTTTTCATGTTCTTTTCCCTCCATTGTTGATTTTTTGGTTAGTGATATTGATTACATATTCGGGCATATTTGCCTTGCACCCCCACACTGTATGTGAAACGGGGTATTTTATAGTCAGATCCTATCTCCCTCTTGTTGGATTTTCAGGGTTACGACTCCCGATTGTAATTACAAGTTATTAGAACAAATACGATTGTGATTGGTAGTACATCTTTACATTAAAAGTCAAGGATTTAATAGAGATGCTTTCAACATCTGGGGTTATGGCTGCCAAGGGCAACACCGCCGGCAATAACGACGATCAGCAGAAGAATAAACAGTATTGAATAAAAAAATTGTCTTTTATTCATGCGCAAGACCCCTCAGCCGGGTAAAACGACATCGCGCTCAATGAGCGCGTGCTGGAACTTCTGGTTGTTGACGGACAGGACGATGATCACATCAGCGATCATGAATACGACACCCAGCCCCGTGTTCAGGAAGATCCCTAATCCGGTGTTGCGAATCCTTCAACCCATCCTGTTGTTCCTTTATAGCGATTAATCATTTCCGCTCGTAACGGCAGACCTGCAAAATCTCCTCAAGGTCCGTAATCCCTTGAAAAACCTTCTGGATGCCGTCCATGATCAGGGTTCTCATCCCATCCTTGATCGCCATGATCCTCAATTCATCCGCGGCGGCCTTGTGCCGAATGGCTTTCTTGATCTCTTCCGTACTAAGGAACAGCTCGTGGATGGCAACGCGCCCCTTGTAGCCGCTGCCGTTGCAGATGTCACAGCCAACCTTTTTCATCAGCCTGAGGTCCGGGGAATAGCTCGCCCCGCCATGTTGCTGGAACCATTGGGCATCGTAAATCCGCACAAGTTCATCATAGGTCTGTTGATCGGGATGATACGGCTCCTTGCATTTTTCGCAAAGCCGCCGGGCGAGACGTTGCGCGAGAATCCCCAACAGGGCATCCGCGAAATTAAATGGATCCATGCCCATCTCAATCAAGCGGACAACCGTCTCCGATGCCGTGTTCGTATGAAGCGTACTGAGAACCAGGTGACCGGTGAGGCACGCTTCGATGGCTGTTTTTGCCGTTTCCGCGTCCCGCATTTCGCCGATCATGATCACGTCAGGGTCGGAACGCAGGAAGGAACGAAGAACTTCAGGAAAGGTCAGCCCGATTTTCGCATGCACCTGGACTTGTCTGAGCCCCGCCTGGGTAATTTCAACAGGATCCTCTGCCGTCCATATCTTCACTTCCTGTGTATTGAGATATTTTAGCGCCGAATGGAGGGTTGTCGTTTTACCCGACCCGGTGGGACCGACGCATAGAATGAAACCATTGGGCTGATCAAGGATGCTTTTTAATGCCGTGAGATTGGGTTCCGAGAAGGCCATCTCTTCGAGGGGCAGGGGTTTGGAGGAGGTCAGAATCCGCAAGACGGCGTCTTCATTGCCGCCGACGGTTGGCGTCACTTCCACCCGGTATTCAATCGGATTGTTCTGATGCAGGACAATGATTTTACCGCTTTGGGGTTTTCGCCGCTCCGAAATGTCCAGGTTGGACATGATCTTGAGTCTCGAAATGATCGCCTTTTTAAACATCGTCGGAATCTGGTGGGCCACTTGGCAGACGCCGTCGATACGGTATCGTACCTGAAAGGGCTGTCCGCGCTGGCCTGGCTCAAGATGAATATCGGATGCCTTCTGCGCATAGCCGTCCATGAGGATCTTGTTGACCAGCGTCACAATTTGAGAATCCATTTCATTGATCCCGGCTTCTTCCACTTCTTCCTCAATGGCAAGACGGTCGTCGGGCAGGCCGCCGATGATTTCATCTAAGCGGTATTCCTCCTTTGGGTAGTACTTGAGAATCGCCCTGCTGATCTGAGCAGATGTCGCAACGACCAGTTCGATGCGATGTTTGATGTAGAATCGCAGCGAATCCGGAATGGTGTAATCGGTCGGTTCCGAGGTTGCCACGACGACGCGCTCCCCGTCATCTTCCAGCGGCAGGACCTGTAGGCCATAGACGATGTCAGTGGATAGGCAGGCCAGCGCCTTTTTTGTAGGGATCCTTGTGTCAAGATCGATAAAAGGCAGGCGGAACTTGACCGCCAGCGCCATGAGAAGCTGGTTTTCGGTAACCAATCCTTCCTCAACCAGCAGCCTTCCAATTTTTTTCCTTTTATCGGCATCCTGATTTGACAGCGCCGCTTCCACCTGCGCCTTCGTTACCAGGCCGGCTTCGACCAGGATGTCCCCCACCCTCACCTGGGGTGATACCTTTCCGCTCTTATGGGCATTTTCGATGGCATTCTCGATGGCCTGCCGGGGCAAATCATGCTGCTCGGAAATAATGTCTCCCAGTCGTTTCTCCCGCAATATCTTCTGTTGTTTGAGAGCGTTATCAATGGAAAAATGGGTTACCAGTCCCTTGTCCTCAAGAATCGCCCCAATCGGCCGTTCTTCCTGATGAATCTTCACACCATGGGTCGTGAAAAAGATGAGTTTGTAGGGATGCGTCAGGTCCCGCGACAACCCATAAAAACCGTTTGTAAATTGCTGGTTCCTTAAAACGGCGACATGGTAGCGATTTCCCGTCACCGTGATGACTTCTTCAAATGTCTGCTTATGACCGGGAAACATCTTGGGGTGCGCCTTCGGCTTCATCAGGACACAGCAAACTTTTGAAAAGTGGAACATATGCATATTGCCGTTTCTTGACAATCTTACCCGGATCTCATTTTCAGCGGGCTCGAAGGGGCGGGCCAGATCCGCTTCTTCTCTTCGTCCGTCCATCAACTCCAAGATCACATCACAATTCATCGCAAGACCTCACTATATTTACATAAAATTGAAGGGATACACTTCCGCCCTGATTTCCGGGCGATCCTGACTGAGTGCAGCCCGGATCGCCCAGTCCGGTTCGGCCATTCATATTATCAAATCAGAAACCAGCCAGTCAAAGATTTGCGTCAAAAAAGCGAGACTGATTACGGCCACCCTGTATCCTTTGTTCTTGGGTTACCGTGAATGTCGTTATAATCAGGTATTTTCCATAGGATTGGCATCAATACTTCACGGAAGCGAATAACCTTTTTCCCGAAACAATCTCAGGCAGACATCCACCACATCCGCGTCGTAAAGAATCCCCCGGTTGTCCTCGATCTCTTTCAGGCCTGCCTCAATGCCCAGAGAGGCACGGTAGGGACGGTGGGAGGCCATGGCTTCCACGACATCTGCCACAGTCATGATGCGGGCCTCCATGAGAATCTCATCCCCCTTCAGATTTCTCGGATAGCCTGAACCATCCATCCGCTCATGGTGCTGATAGACAATCTCCGCCAGCGGCCACGGGGATTGCACATCCTTCAGCATCTCGTACCCTTTCTGGGAGTGCTCTTTTATCAGGGCAAACTCGATGTCTGACAGCTTGCTGGGTTTGGACAATATCTCCGCGGGTATTGGCAACTTCCCGATGTCATGGATGGAGCCTGCCATATGGATGCCTTCGATCCTGTCCGGGGAAAGTTCCATCTCCGTGGCAATAGCACGGGCAAGGTCCGCGGACCGGAGCTGATGATTAGCCGTATAGGGATCTCTGGCCTCTATGGTGGATATTATTACCTGAATGGTTGTGCTGACGGCATTCCTGAGCCTTTCCAGGGTATTTTTGAGCTTCTCTTCCGCCTGCTTACGGTCCAGGATTTCCCCGCGTAATCGTTCGTTGGCCTCCTGTAACTGAATTGTGCGCTCTTCCACCATTTCTTCTAGGCGGCTCTGGTATCGCTTCAATTCTTCCTCAAGCTTCTTTGTCCTGATCGCATTGTCCACCGTCACCGGGAGAATCGTGAGATAGTTGCCCTCGGGATCCTTTATCAGATAGTCGATGGCCCCCGATTTGATCGCTTTTACGGCTGTTTCCTCGTCACCTGTCCCCGTGACAAAGATGACCGGGGTGTCGGACCTAATGACATCAAGAAGATCGAAACCCGTTCCGTTTCCGAGCATATAGTCCAGAAGCACCACATCAAACCGGTCTGATTCCAGAAGCAGCCGACCTTCCTTGACAGATACGGCAACACTGTATTCATAGGGAAGCTTGTTCTTCCGGACAAAACGCTCAAAGGCCAAGCGGTCAACCTCGCCGTCTTCGACATACAATACTCGCAGGGATTTCCTTTCAATATCCATCTGCATCTCCTCTTATTCGGGAAGCTCGCTGATCGTCCAGTAGAGGTCTATCGTTTTTATAACGTCAACAAACTGCCGGTAATCGGGGGGTTTTATCATATACCCGGCAACCCCCAGGTTGAAGCTTTCCACCTTGTCCTGTTCTTCCCTGGATGTGGTGAGCACCACGACGGGTATCTTCTTGAACCGGTCATCCTGCTTGATTATTTTGAGAAACTCGATGCCGTTCATCCGGGGCATGTTGAGATCCAGAAGGATGATACAGGGTTCTTCGCTTGAGGGAGCCATGAGCAGCTCGAGCGCTTCCTCGCCGTTATAGGTAATGTCCAGATGGTTGGTAATCTTCAAGTCTTTAAGCGCCCGCTGCATGGTCATGATATCAACGGCATCATCTTCCACCAGAAGTATCGGTCTTTTTCCTCTCATAGATACCTGTTTCCTCCTTTTGGCAATGTAAAATAAAAGGTGCTTCCTTCCCCCGGCTCCGATTCAAGGCGGATCGCACCCCCCATGGTCTCGACCATCTTTTTCACCAGCGAGAGCCCGATGCCGGTGCTTTCCGAATATTCACGAGGATTCAACGTCTGGAATATCTGAAATATCCGGGCATGATATTTCGGTTCGATTCCGGGACCGTTATCGGAGACGTAAAACTCATGGAACATCCCCCTGCCGTTGCATCCTACCCGGATCTCGCCCGCCTCCTTTTCCGTGAACTTGACCGCGTTATCAAGCAGGTTCTGGAATATATGTTCCAGCCGGGTCTTCTCCGTCTTGAGATGAGGCAGCCGTTCTTCAATGATTATCCTGATGTGGTCAGGAGGCGCAATGGAATCGATCACCAGTTTCACCAGCTCATGGACATCGATCTCCTGCTCCTTCTCTATGGTTCTCCCGATTCTTGAATACTGCAGGATCGCGTCGATCATGGCATGCATCCTTTTTACCCTGTCTGACAGCAGCTCAAGCTTCTTTTTTCCTTCCTGATCGAGACACTCGCCGTAATCCTCCGCTATCCAGCCCGATAACTGATTCACCGCTCTCAGGGGCGCCTTTAAATCATGGGATACGATATAGGCAAACTCTCTCAGTTCCTGATTCACCTTCTCAAGCTGCAGGGTTCGTTCAACGACACGCTCTTCGAGTTCTTCGTTGAGGGCGATGATCTTCTCTTCGGATTTTTTCTGTCGATTTAAAAATACGGCAGTCAGTGCGCCGCCGATTATGCATGCAATGAAAAAGGAAATCCTCACGAAGAGCGCGTAGGAGGAAAGGTTCAGCAGGACGGCATCGAGCACCGTCTCGGGCCGTTCAAAGAGCATGAACCGAAGATAGTCCCTGAAAAAATAAAAATTCAGGAGACCGTCAATAATCCAGAAAAGCACACCGAAGAGTGCCGCGAATCCGATGACAACTATTGACCGTGTAAGGTTTTTCATGGCCATTGAAGGAAAACCCCGCGAAACTCTCTATTGTTCAATCTTTTCGTAAATTTCATCGGCCGCGCTTATGATGCCCGGCGGCGGCTCAAAACCGATTATCTTTGCCGTTTCCAGGTTGATGACGATTTCGTTGGGTGTTTCATATATCTGATCCAGTTCTCCCGGCCGGGCACCGTGAAAGATCCGCGCCATCATTGCCGCGGCCCATTCACCAACGGGAATGTAATTTTTCATGTAAATGCTCAGGAGCGCGCCCCGCCGTGCGCCCTTTGATCCTTCCGAGTACCAGGTCGGCACCTTATGTTCGAACATGGGCCTGAGTATTTCAGGCATGAATTTGACGCTCTCCCCCCGATGCAGACCGATCCAGAGCGCGTCAATCCGTGGAGCCAGTTCTTTGTAGCACCGCACGATCTCTTGCCGGCATTCTTCTTCCGTCAGCCCGATATCCTTGGCATGACACTCGATAATTTCAAAACCCCTCCGCTCCGCCACCTTCTTAAGGTCTTCGATATTGGCGTAGATTCTCCCCTCTTTACTATCCTCGAACACCACGCCGATCCTCTTGAACCCGAAGATGTCGTGGAATAACTGCATTTGGCTGATATATCGTTTAGGGGCGCATCGCGCCACGATATGGTCAAAGCCGGACTTCTCGTTGCTCTTGACGATGCCCGCTCCCACGGGATCACTCGCGGAAAGGATGATCGTCGGGACGGAATGCATGGTATTTGCCAGATCCTGGCCCGCCCAGGTTCCCATGGCAATCACCATATCGACATTTTTCTCAAGGGAAAGCCGTTTCAGTGCGCTCTCTTTTTCCTGCTTCCTCATCTCCTTGTTCCAGTCTGCGGACCAGTAGGCGTCGGACACAAACTGAATGTATTCGCTCTTCGCATTTTTCGAGAGGTAGTCCCAGAGCATTTTTGAATCTTCGGAATCGGAGAACTCGGGAATGACAATATCTTCAATCCAGCCGATCTTTGCCAGGCCCGTTATCACCCCCCGCAGAGTGAGGGTATAGTTGGTATAGGGCCCGCCCTCGTAATAGCCGATCCTCCATTTTTCCCCGTGATTCCTGATTGGGTCTGTTCGATCGCCACCACCCTTCATAATGGTGTACAAAAGAACACCACCGAGAAATAAGGCGACACACAGTAAGATAATTGTAACGGTTACTTTTCTTGACATACAGCACCCCTAACTTGATTACATTATCGAGATGAAGAACCCTACTGCGCTGCTACCCTCTTCCACGCCCGGTTGTGTCGTTTTGAAATTGCCGGAGGCATCCCACTCTGTTCTTTTCCGTTATAAATTGATCTGAGGACACACTTCATCCCTGACAACCATAATCTTTTTCATTGATAACCGTCTTAAATCACGCCCCTTCAAGTTTATAGCCTTTCTCCCGGAATAACCTCAGACAGGCATCTGCGACAGTATTGTCGTAAAGGATCCCTTTATTCTTTTCTATTTCTTCCAGAGCCGCGTCAATCCCCAAGGCGGGACGATAGGGGCGGTGCGATGCCATGGCTTCCACAACGTCGGCCACGGCGATAATCCGCGCCTCGATGAGAATTTCGTCCCCTTTGAGCCCCTGCGGATATCCCGAGCCGTCGATCCTTTCGTGGTGCTGGTATGCGATCTTTGCGACAGGGTAAGGAAACGTTATCGTTTTCAGAATTTTATAACCGGCTTCGGGATGCGATTTTATCAGTTCGAATTCTATACGACTCAGTGTGGAGGGCTTACTAAGAATGTCCGCCGGGATGGTCATCTTTCCTATATCGTGGATCATGCCGGCCATCCGGATGCCGTTGATCTGCTCTTCAGGGAGGTTCATGTCCCGCGCGATGACCACGGCTAGAATGGCGACCCTTTCCTGGTGACCGGCGGTATACGGATCTCTTGCTTCAACAATCATAGCCATCGCCCGGATCGTATCGTCAACGCTCCTCCGCAGTTGTTCAATTGTCTCGATGATTTTTTCTTCGCTGCGGTGCTGCTGAGTGATGTCGTCGACGGAGAGCACCACCTCGGTGATATTGCCCTTATCGTCATGGATCGGAGCGCCGTTGATGGAAAGATACACGCGCTGCCCTTCGGGGGAACTGACGGTATGCCGTATCCCATAGACTGGATTACCGGAAGAAATAACCATTGCAAAAGGCAGCTTCTCGGCGGGGAAAGGGCTTCCGTCGAAGTTTGTGATCAGCCATTCGGGAGAATCATAGGTGAGCCCGGTGATTTTATCGATGGTCAGACCCAGAATTTCCTCGGCCCTCTTGTTGGCGAAAACGATCCTGCCGTCACGATCGGCCACGGTGATGCCCGCCGGGCTGGTCTTCATGATACGTTCTACCATGCTGCGCTCCCGGAGCAGCCATTCCTCAGCCTGTTTCCGTTCGGTGATGTCCCGCGCCACGCAGATGATTTTTGTGGCTTTGCCCCCCTGAAGCAGGGGGGAGAGGTTAGCCTCGAAAAATTTTCGTGTCCCGTCTTTGGCCAGAAACACATATGGCATTAAAGAAGCTTTTCCTTTCGTGAATACGCTCCGCAGATCCGAACGGACTTTTTTGATATCTTCCGCGGGAAGGAGGTTAAGTTTGTGAATCGGCCTTCCGATCAGCTCTTCCGGCCTGTATCCCAAAACCTTTTCGACGGAAGGGGAGATGTCGAGGAACGTCAGCTTCTTGTCAATGGAACAGATAACATCCGTCACGTTCTCGAAGTGGAGGCGGTACTTCTCCTCGCTTTCCCGGAGGACATCCACGGAATGTCTCCGGGCGACCGCGATACCGATACTGGCTGCAATTCCCTCAAAAAACCGGACCCTCTCCGGTGTGAGCAGATTCTGTCGAGAGTCGTTCAACTGCAGAAGTCCAATGACTTCACCGGCCGAACGCAGGGGAATCAACGCCATGGATTCATACCCCTCGCCGTTGCAACGATTTCTCGTGCGGCCCTGGCGTTCCTCCTCGGAGGTCGAGGCCAGGAATTCCGTCGTACTGTTCGTCCAGAAGCTTCCACTCTCTGTGAAAAAGGGGAGGGTTGGATCGGTCCTGCCGGACAGGATATTGCCGCACATGCATTCCAATAGAGCGTTGCCATCGGCATCACGGACAATTTCACCGGCGGCGTCTCGGGTGCAGAGAGAATTTTCCGTTTCCAGAAAATGGTCTGGAAACCCGTTGGTCACATGGTATGGGTAATCTTCACCCTCCTTGAGGCGGATCCCAATGGCCTCAAAGCCGGTTTCTTCCTTCAAGAGACAAAGGATATCTCCGATGAGCTTCGTGATATTGTTCTGGCGGTTCAGCGTATCGAGGATCTCCTTGGCCAGTTTTAAACGAGTCTCTGCTTGCTTCCGCCCCGTGATATCCTGGATAATCCCCTCATAGTAACTCAGAACACCCTTCTCGTCTCGCACGGTGATCCCATTTGCCGATAACCACACCGTTTCGCCGTTTTTACAAATAGCCTGGTATTCAAAATTCCATACTTCATCATGAGTGTCTATGATCAGTTGAAACTCCGCGGCCCGATCCGGGTCGGCATACACCTGATGGGTATAATCGGTAATACATGTCATGAGTTCCTCAGGAGAATCGTAACCCAATATCTTGGCAAGGGCGGGATTGGCGGAGAAGATCTTTCCCTCCGGCGATCTACGGATAATTCCCTCTAAAGCGTTTTCAAAGATGGAACGGTATTCCTCCTCGGCCTTGCGGATCTGGATATACAACGCCGTGTTTTCCAAGATGGGAGAAACGATACTCACCAGAATGTTCAGCGCCTTCAACTGTCCCAACGTGAATTTGCGGTGGCTCTTCGTAATGTTCACATTCAGCACACCGACCAGTTTGCTTTGTGACAGCATCGGCATGGAAACGGAGGTGTGGATATCGTTGCGCGGCCGGATCGGCGCCATGCGCGGATCATCGACTTCTCCTCGGAAGACGACGGACTCGCGGTTGCGGGCTACCCAGCCGGCGATGCCCTGCTCGATCGGCGCACGCTCCCCGAGGTTTTCCTTATTTCCTCCGCGGGTAACCGCAATGTACAGTTCTCTCCCGTTCTTCGTCGGCAGCATGATGGATACCTCATCGGCGTTGCACTGCTGAAGCGCAGTATCGGCGATCTTGTTCAGGATCGAATTCAGGTTGGAGGAGAAGGCGATGGCCTTCCCCAGTTCGTGAATTGCTACGGTCTCCTTAAGTTCCATATTTTCCAGCCGCAGATTGCGCATCTGCATGGCGCGTGAGAGCAGCGGCAGAAGGGTGTTGAGCTTGAACGGTTTCATAATGTAATCGAAGGCGCCGGTCTGCATCGCCTTCACGGCGGTCTGCACCGTGCCGTGTCCCGTCATGATGATGCTGATGAGATTGGGGTCGATCTCGAGACCGGCCCGGATCAGCTCGATCCCGTCCATCTCGGGCATCATCAGATCGGTCAGCAGCAGATCGAATTCCTGATCCTTGAAAACAGTCAGGGCTTCGGCGCCTGTCAGAAATCCTGCCGTTTCATATCCCTGGCCGGCCAGCATCTCGCAAAGGGCGCTCATCAGTTCGGATTCATCATCCACAACGATGATGCGGCCTACTTTGTTATTGGAGTCTTTCTGCTCTACATTTTTCATGATCTGCGTTCTCCGTTCATGTGTCCTTTAAACCGATTGAATTTTCCTTCTCTAATGATGACAGGGTAATCCGTACTTTTGTTCCCTTTCCGGGGATCCCCTCGCTTGTTATATCGAATGTTCCCCGGTG
>Ga0268276_1000706_pt1 | contig 37227 bp, 30 predicted proteins | sample saktaG_4_FD_190145 | JGI IMG/M metagenome (GOLD analysis project Ga0268276, IMG submission 190145) | Saline water microbial communities from Sakinaw Lake, British Columbia, Canada - sak_2010_1_5_45m | ecosystem: Environmental > Aquatic > Non-marine Saline and Alkaline > Saline ...
GGCGGTTTTTGTTTTAAACAAATATAATTTATTAACCCTTGACAACACTTTTAAAAACTATGCTATAATAAATGAATAAAAAATATGGAAGGTCGCCATATTTATTTCAAGTTTTAATTAAACCCAATTTATTTTGGGTAAGAGTTTATTTTTAAAAATATGTTAAATAAAAAATTATCTTTCACAAAAAAAATAACAATCTTTTTTCTCTCAGTTTTTGTTTTAACAGGAATTGGGATTTTTCTTTTATCGTCCGAAGCAGAAGCCGCAAGCGCGGGTGATGTAGTGATTAATGAAATAATGTGGATGGGTTCTTCAGCGAGTACTACAGACGAATGGATTGAATTGAAAAATACCACTGCTTCTCCTGTTGATGTGGATAACTGGATGATTGAAAATGGAACTTATGGAGCAACTACGACTTTAACCATTTTAGCTGCTGATTGTTCAACCACTACAATTGCTGCTAATGGTTATTTCTTAATTTCAAAATATGCCAGTACTTCAGCAAGTTCCAAATTAGATGCTTCTCCTGAATGTGTGACAACCACGATTATTCTGATTGATGACTATGCTGTAAACGGCGCTTTAGTCTTGAAAGATGATACTGGAACTACTATTGACCAAACTCCAGCTTCCACTACTCAGGCCTGGCCAGCAGGAATCACTGGTACTGCCAGCAGTTCCATGGCCAGAGATTACACGCCAGGAGCAGGGACAAGTACTGCTAATTGGCACACAGCAATTATTTTTTCTGGGTGGGATGAGGATGGAAACATGGAAAAGGGAACTCCAGGAACCTATAATGGTTATTCAGTTTCAGGAACAATCTCCCAGTTAAATGGAACAGCCAGTGGAACATTTTATATCAATGTTCAAGAAAATGCCAGCACTACTAGCAATCTTGCTACTTATTCCCAAAATGCCACGGGAACTTATCAAATGCACTTGTTTGCTTCCAGCGTGGGAAGCTCTAATGGTAAATATGATTTCTTTGCTTTCCGAGATGTAGACAGTAATGTCTCATATAGTGGAGGGGACCCAAGAAGAAGTTTAAACAACAGTGTTGTTGGTTATACTGTAACTAGCACTGGTTTATCAAGCATAGATTTTAAAATCGCTCTTGATCCGGTAATTTCAACTGCTACCAGCCCAACACATATTGGCGATACTATTACAATTACTGGTTCTAATTTTGGCGGAAGCACTACCACTGCTGAAGGCAGGGTTTATTTTTCTGGACAAGGGAGTCCAGAAGCACAGGTTAGTTCCTGGTCAACAACAACAATTCAAGTTGTTGTTCCTGCAAATGCTCAAACAGGCTCAATAAGCGTAGAACTTGGCGGATGGGCAACAGGAGAAAAATCCATTACTGTTAAGCCGAAAATTAGTTCAGCAGTAGCTACTAATAAATCAATAGTAGTGAACTTTGACAGTTATATGGATGGTTCTTTAGCCACTGATTTAACAAATTACACTTTATACTCTCCAATTGGCACAGCAATTAGTTTAACTGATGCATGGAGCGAATTTCGCGGAAATAAAATTTATATTAAAGGAGTTTCTCTGACTGTTGGAAATACTTTCAATATTGTTCCTGGTTCTGCTCTTAATGGAAACAGCGGGACAGCAATTGATGTAAGCTATAATGCCACAGGAACAGTGGCAACCGGGCCAACTGTAAATTATGTTTATAAACAAGGACAAAGCACTACTACAAATTATGGCAGTGTAGGGGATACAATTATTATTTCAGGTTCTAATCTTGGTTCAACAGAAGGTACTTTGTATTTTTCTCCTGGTCCGCCAAGCAGTGGAGCGCCCCAAAGTCCTATTCAGGCAACAAGCATAAGTTCCTGGTCAGCCACTTCAATCACAGGAGTTGTTCCTTCAGGAGCAAGAACAGGACCAGTCATGATTATTACTTCAAATGGCTTGGAAAATGAATTTTCCCAAAATGCTTTCTTTGATATTTTAACTAATGTTAATTACAAGATTTTAGAACTAGGAACAGAAACTACTATTCCAACAAGCACAGCCAGAATTGTTATTGGCAGTATGAATGGGCCATCTTTACATTATGTTGGCGATGGTAATTCAAGCAGTCCAACTACTTATAATGCTAGTTCAGAAGTTTATACTGTATCTAATGTTTCTTCTGAAGGTTTTAACTGGGTTTTTGATAGTTCAGGAGACCATATAGTAGGAAGCGGACAGGAATTAGATTCTTCAGCCACCACCACTTTTCATTTAGCCACTTCAGCCACTAAGATTTCAGGCACAATTACTAATGGCGGGAACACTAAAACAATTGTTATTTGGGCAGATCCGTCCATAGGTACAGGAGAAGATATGGAATGGGGGGAGCCGGTTTTTGTAAAAACCAATTCTGGAGGAACAGCTAGTTATTCTGTTGGGCTTTCTGCTACAGGAATTTATATGGTTGGGATTGAAGACCCTGGCTTTGGCGGTGGCTCGGCTTCCAATCCCAAAATTTCTCCTTCTGTCCAGGAAGTTAACGCTTCTACAACCAGCGTGACAGGAATTGATTTTGTCTTTATCAATGCCACTAGAAGAATTCGGGGAAAAATAGAAAAAGCTGAAAGTAAGAGTTTTGACATAGGTCCGGGCATGGAGGCATTTCATGTTTGGGGCTACCAGCCAAAAGAAAATGGTTTAAACGCTTCAGCCATGCCTGATAGTGAAGGTTATTTTGACCTTTATGTTAACCCTGGTGTTTATATTGTTGGAGTCGGAGGGCCTAATGTTCCATCTCCAGTAGAAAAGCAGATTGAAGTTTTAGCAAGTGATACTAATTATGCTACTACAAACAGCGCTGTTGATATTACTTTAATTATTAAAGCGCCAACAGAATATATTACAGGGCAGGTAACTGATTCCAGTGGTAATGGCATATCCGGGGCTTCTATCTTTTCTTGGTCAAGTTCTGGGCCAGGAGGAGGACAGGCATTTACTAACAGTTCAGGCGCTTTTACGCTCTATGTTAATCCAGGGACTTATACAGTTGAGGGATTTGCTCCTAATTTTGGCAAATTAACTTCCAGAAGCGGAGTAACAGTTTCCAGCGGTTGCGCTGACACCAGCACTTGTCCAACAGTTGATTTCTCTGTTTCTTCAGAAGTGGCTACAATTTCTGGAACAGTTGTCCAGAATAGCGCTTCCTCTTCTGATATAGAAGTTTGGATAACAAATGGAGAAACTGGTTATGGGCTTAACGGAACCAGGACAGGTAGTGACGGCACTTTCTCTTTGAGAGTGCCTTATGGTTCAGGATATTATTTGCATGCGGCCAAGCCTGGTTCTGGAGAGTTTTACAAACTTGCCCTTTCTACTTTTAACAGCAGTAATACTTCCCAGAGCGTTCCTATAAGCGTAAATATTTGTACGATTTCTGTCCAGATTTCATTAAAATCTTCTTTCTCAAAAGCATTTATTGAAATTTATGGTTCAACAGGCAAAGGGTTTTCTGATAATGATGTTTCAGCAACAGGTGACGCTTTTAGAAAATATTCAATAGAAGTGCCAAGACCGACTTCTGGAACTTACACATATACTATTCAAGGAGGGATTCCTGGTTATGGCCCTATAACAGCAACTACTACTTCCATTGGTTCTGGAGACACAACAAAAACAGTTTCTCTTACTTTAGACAGTAATTTCTACACTATTTCAGGAAGCATTGCAGATCCTGATACTGTTTCTTCTGGGAATCAGGCCGAAGGCGCTTTTGTCTGGGCAGCGAGCGAATCAGGCCATAGTGGGGGAACAGTTGATTCTTCAGGAAACTTTTCTTTCAACTTGAAATCTGGCACTTATGACTTTGGCATTGATAAGAAAAGATATGTTGGTAATATGTTTTCTGGAGTTGTTATTTCGGCTAATACTGTCTTAACTGATACTTATACATTGGCTTTGACTTCAGCTAGTCTAACTATCTCAGGAAATGTTTATATAGGGAGTACTGCTGAATCAGGCGCTTGGATTTGGGCAACTAATGGTTCTGGTGGTTGGTCTGGCGATGAAAGTGACGGAAATGGCGCTTTCAGTTTACAGGTTGGTTCTGGTGATTGGACAATTCAAGCGGCTTCTGAAGGTTATGAAACTGCCTCTCCAAGCACTGTTCCGGCTGGAACTAGCGGATTAAGCGTTACATTAACGAGTATTTCCGGTTATACCAGCGTGGCTCCAACAGTTGAATCATTTGTTCCAAAAACAGGAGGAGTAATTCAAGGAGAAAATGTAAAGTTTGAAGCGCCTCAAGGGGCTCTTGATTCCCAGGATACTAATACTGGCCGGGTAACTATTGGGAAAAGTACGAGTATTCCAAAGACGAATGATGTAAAAGCTTTAGGTGATTTTGCCTACGATATTACAGCTTGCAATGCCTCAGGAACGCCAATTACTGTTATGAACAGCGCTGTTACTATTAGTTTGACTTATAGCGCTAGCGATTTAACATCCGCTGGAATTTCTACCACTACTGCTTTGGGATTAAGTTTGGGTTATTTTGACTCCACCTTGAATAAATGGGTTGCAATTTCAACAAATGCAGCCACTACGAGCGAAGGAAAAGTACTTTATACAGGTACAACCAAGCATTTGTCTCCTTATGCGCCATTAATCCCTTCTGGAGCAAATCCGCCTTCAGCTCCAACTGGTTTAACAGCAACTGCTGGTGATGCGCAAGTTGCTTTGGCATGGACTGCTTCAGCCAATGCCACAAAATATAATATTTATAAAAAAAGCGGAGACACTTATCCTCATCTTACTCAAGTAACAGATGTAAGTTATACTAATACCAGTTTAACTAATGGAACTACTTATTATTATAAAGTTTCAGCTTTAAATGCTGGGGATGATGAATCAGTTGCTACTGCTGCTGTTTCAGCTGCTCCAGCTTCTGCAGGAGGCGCTGTTATTTCCGGTGGCGGCGCGGCTTCTGATACAACGGCTCCTTCAATCTCCAATATTGAAACAATAGCTGGCGATACCACAGCCACAATTACTTGGAAAACTTCAGAAAGTTCTCTGAGCTGGGTAGTTTATGGCACTTCAACTGGGTATGGACTTGAGAAGAAAGAAGCTAACTATTTAACATCACATTCTTTAATCTTAAGTGGTTTGGATTCTGAAACAATCTATCATTATCAGGTTAAATCAAAGGATAGTTTAGGCAATATAGGTTCTTACACTGATAAAACTTTCACTACTCTAGCTTTGGGCGAAGAGCCAGAGGAAATAGTGGAAGAAGATATAACTATTCCCGAAATTACTTTTGAAAAGCCAATCTCTGAAATGACTATTCCAGAATTAGAAGATAAAATTAAGGAGATATTAGATGCAATTAATGTTCTTCAAACACTTTTAGCACAAATGACAGGTGAAGTAGCGATTGAAGGTATTCCAGCTGGATTTAGTTTTGAAAACAATCTTAAACTTAGCGATGTCTCAATTGATGTCAAATACTTGCAGATTGTTTTAAACTCTAATTCTGTTACTCGTTTGGCCGAATCAGGAGTAGGTTCTCCAGGAAATGAGACAAACTACTTTGGTTCCTTAACTAAATCAGGGGTTATAAAGTTCCAGGAGAAATATACCAATACTTGTTTATCTCCTTGGGGATTAACTTCAGGAACTGGATTTGTTGGTTCAACAACTAGAGATAAGTTAAACGGATTACTAAAGTAAGTATTCAAGTGGATAAGATCAAACCGAAAACCGCCTTCTGGCGGTTTTTGTTTGCATAAGCTTTGTTTATCTAAATCATACTCAAATATCTCCTCTTAATAAGATTCTTTAAACTCTATAAAACATATAGTATATGGGAACATATAATTTAACGGTTATAACAAAAAGATTTATAAATCAAAGATTCATTTTTAGTAGTGATAACTACTTTTTCTGAAACAATTTTAATAACTGATTAATAAAATCAGTCATTTTATTTTTCAAAGTTTTTATGTTAATATTAAAAAATATTGTTATGTTTAACTGCATCTATTAATCCTATGCAGAAAGTTTTTATTAAAAGATTAATCTTTACTACAATTTTAGCGATTTTCTTATTCCCGGTTTTTGTTTTGGCTGATAGTGAAGGCCAAATAAAGACTTTTTTTATTGAACCTTCTTTTGATTTGGAACAAAGAGAACAAGTTAAAGCTGTTTTGGAAAAAGTTTCTGGAAATGCATATTTTTATTTAGAAAAAGATTGGTATGAAAATTTAGAGGAAAAGGAAAAAGAAAAGATTGATCAAAGTTTAAATGCTCTTTCAAAAGAGTTTGACGAAAAAATATATCCAGAATTAACTTTAGCTTATGGGCAGGAATGGAAACCAGGAATTGATAGTGATGAACACATTACTATTCTGTTTCATCAGATGAAAGAAAATGCCGGAGGATATTTTAACAATGGGGATGAATATTATAGAGTCCAGAATGTTTTATCAAATGAAAGAGAAATGATTTATATTAATACTGACAATCTAAACTATGAAATTATTAAAAGTTGTATAGCTCATGAATTTGTCCATCTAATAACTTTTAATCAAAAAGAACGTTTGAGAGGAGTATCAGAAGATATTTGGTTGAATGAAGCCAGGGCTGATTATGCTCCAACCTTACTTGGGTACGATAAAAGCTATCAAGGAAGTAATCTTCAGCAAAGAATGAGACAATTTATTTCATCTCCTTCTGATTCTGTGACTGAGTGGAAGAACGAAGGTAGTGATTATGGTATTGTAAATATCTTTACCCAATATCTAGTTGATCATTATGGAATTAAGATTTTATCTGATTCTTTAAAATCATCTAAAACAGGAATTACTTCTATTGATGAAGCTTTTCAAAAAAATAATATTGATAAAACCTTTTCTGATATTTTTACTGACTGGGTAATAACTGTTTTTGTTAATGATTGTTCTTTGAATGAACAATATTGTTATAAAAATCAGAATTTACAAAATCTTAAGATTACTCCTTCTTTAATATTTTTACCTTCTACCCAAAAAACAAATGTTTCTTTGGATTATTCTATTAAACAATGGTCTGGGAACTGGTATAGAATTATTGGAGGACAAGGTCAATTAAAATTAGAATTTAATGGAACAGGTAAAGTTGAATTTGTAGTTCCTTATGTTCTTTGTAGAAATGGCGATCAGTGTTCAGTTGGTTTTTTAGAATTAGATGGCCAACAAGATGGAGAAATCTTATTAGAAGATTTTGGCGATAACTGGACTAATCTTACTTTAATCCCTTCAATCCAATCAAAGATTTCTGGATTTACAGATTCAGAACGTTCTTATGATTTTTCTCTTTTAATTTCAGCTGAGATTGAAAATGAGGAAGATAAAAAATTGATAGCACAGCTTGAAGCAACAATTGCTGAATTGCAAAAACAAATTATTGAAATTACAGCAAAGATTAATCTAATTTTACAAGGAAAAATCTCTGGACAAAAAATTAATCAAAACCTTTATCTCGGAATACAGAATAATCAAGTTAGATATTTACAGGAGTTTTTAAAAACACAAGGACAAGAAATTTATCCTGAAGCATTAGTTACTGGATATTTTGGTATTTTAACTAAAAATGCTGTTATTCGTTTTCAGAATAAATATGCTGATGAAATCTTATATCCATTAGATTTATTTTCAGGAACTGGATTTGTTGGTTTATCCACAAGAACTAAGATTAACCAATTAATTGATAATAATTAATATGTTTACAACATTTGACAAAATGCCTAATTTTGCTAAAATTAAAACAGTTAACTCCCCCTGCGACATTTTCATATCTCGCAGGGTTTTCATTTATAAAAGTAATTAATTAACCATTATGAAAGCAGTAATTTTAGCCGGAGGAAAGGGGACAAGACTCTATCCAATAACCTATGAAATCCCTAAGCCACTTTTACCAATAAAGAAAAAACCAATTATAAATTATTTAGTTGACCTTTTTCTGAAAGCAGGAGTTAAAGAAATAGGGGTTTTAATTAGTCAGGACTTTGAAAAGGATTTTGATTGGTGGAAGAAAAGATACTATCCTCAGAAAAATATTAAGTTTTTTAAAGAAAAAAAACCATTAGGAACATTAGGAGGTCTTTATTATTTAAAAAAATGGGTAGCAAAACATGATTTCTTTTTAACCAATGGAGATGAATTAAAAAAGATTGGTTTAAAGAAGATGGAAACCTTCCATAAAAAAACAGGGAAAATAGCAACTATTGCCTTGGTCAAGGTTAAAAATCCCCAAGATTACGGAGTAGTAATTTGTAAAAATGGAATAGTTAATAAGTTTTTAGAAAAACCAAAGAATCCTCCTTCAAAATATATCAACTCTGGATTATATATGTTTTCTCCAGAGATATTTAAATATCATCCTGGCCCTAAGCTTTCAATGATAGAAACAGATCTATTTCCTAAATTAGCTAAAAAAGGGGAGTTAGCAGGATTCAAGTTTAATGGTAAATGGACAGATTGTGGAACTTGGTTGCGTTATGAAAATTCTATTAAGACGTGGAAATAATTAATTATATATATGTCTAAAATATTGGTGAGTGGAGGAGCTGGCTTCATAGCAAGTCATCTCACAGACAAATTAATAGACAAAGGCCATAATGTAGTGGTAATTGATAATCTATCTACTGGGAAAAAAGAAAATTTGAATCCTAAAGCCAAATTTTATGAGGCAGATATTTGTAATTCTGAAATTTCCCAGATTTTTGAAGCAGAAAAACCAGAAATTGTATTCCATTTTGCAGCTCAAATTGATGTTCGTAAATCAGTGAAAGACCCGATTCAGGATGCTAAAGTTAATATTCTTGGTTCTTTAAACCTTTTGCAGAATTGTCAAAAGAATGAAGTAAAGAAATTTATCTTCGCTTCAAGTGGTGGTGCTATATATGGAGATACAGATGTTATTCCTACTCCTGAAACCCATTCCGAAAATCCAGAATCTCCTTATGGAATTTGTAAATTAACCATTGAAAAATATCTTCATTTTTATAAAGAAACATTTGGTTTAAATTATACTGCCTTAAGATTAGCTAATATATATGGGCCTCGTCAGAATTCAAAGGGAGAAGCAGGAGTTATAGCAATTTTTTGCAATAAAATATTGAAGAATGAAGAAGTTGTGATTAATGGAGATGGAGAAAAAACCAGGGACTTTGTTTTTGTTGATGATGTTGTAAATGTAGCTATTTTGTCTATAGAACAAGAAAAAAGCGATATTTATAATATTGGGACAGGGATAGAAACAAATATAAATGAGATTTTTAGAAAGATAAAAGAATTAACTAATTCTGATTGTAAGGAAATTCATGCTCCAGAAAAACTTGGAGAACAAAAAAGAAGTTGTCTTGATTTTTCTAAAGTAAAACAAGAACTTAATTGGGAACCAGAATATAATTTAGAAAAAGGGTTAGGGGATACAATAAAATGGTTTAAATAAAATGAATATTAGAAACAGTATTAAAAATATTATTTCAAACCCAACTGGTTTTTTATTACATAATTTAGGGACTAAACAAACCATTGCTAAAAATACTTTTTGGCTTGGGGCAGCGGAAGGAATAACTAGATTTTTAAAATTATTTTTAATTATTTATGTTGCTCGAATTTTGGGGGCAAATGAATATGGAAAATTTACCTTTGCTTTGGCTTTTATTTCTTTGTTCACTGCTTTTGCTGATCTTGGAATATCTACAATTACTACTCGTGAAATTGCTCGAGACAAAGAAAAAGAAAAAGAATTTCCATCTCTTCTTTCTCTAAAACTTGTTTTGAGTATAGGAACTTTAGTTTTAATTTGCATTGGTTCCTTTTTTATTACCACGGATCCAATAATTCGAGGAATAATCTGGATTTTAGGAATTTATATCTTAGCAAATGGCTTTTCAGGAATTATTAATGCTTTTTTCCAAGCTCGTCAGAGAATGGAATACGAAGCCTGGGCTAGAATCTTACAAGCAATGGTTGTAACGGGCGCTGGATTTTTCGTTCTTTACAATTTTCCATCAGTTCAAAACTTAAGTTTGGCTTATTTATTAGCTAGTTTAATTGCTCTTATCTTTATTCTATTGTTATTTCACTTTAAAATTTATCATTTGAGATTAGATTTTAATAAGAATATCTGGAGAAATACTTTATTAATGTCCTGGCCTTTGGCTTTGGGCGGTATGATGAATTCTATTTGCTCTAATACGGACTCAATCATGATGGGCTATTTAGGTCAAATTATTCAAACAGGTTGGTATAACGCTGCTCAGAGGATTACAGCAGTGGCTCTTATTCCAGCTGGTTTAATCGCCGCAAGTTTTTTCCCCGCCCTAAGTAAGCTTTTAGGAGAATCAAAAGAAAAACTTCAGAAAGGGTGGAACTCTTTTATGGAAATAATGGTTTTTTTATCTGTGCCTTTAGTAATTGGCGGGATTACCTTGGCTCCTAAGATTATTGACCTTGTTTATGACCCAAGTTATTCTCCTTCTGTTTTAGCTTTTCAAATTTTAATAATAGGAACAGGAATTGGAATTTTGAATATTCCTTTTGCCCATGCTTTGGTTGTTTCAAACCAACAGAAAAAGGTTTTTTGGATTATCTTTTTTTCAGCAATACTTAATGTAATTTTAAATCTAATTCTAATTCCAGGATACTCTCTTTATGGTGCTGCTATGGCTAGTTTGATAGCCGGATTTTTAATGTTCTCCCTATTTTTTAGTTTTACTTTGAAATTTACCAAGATTCAACCAATAAGTTTAAAATTATTTTATACTTTTTTGATTGCTTCTATTGCTAGTGTATCTATGTATTTAATGATTTCTTATCCTAATATTCATAATTTATATATTATTTATATTATTCTAATCGGTATTTTATCTTATTTTTTGGCTTTTTTTATCTTAAAAAAGGTGTTAAACTATTTTATTAAGTAAATTATATGAAAAAGGCACTTATTACTGGAGTTACGGGACAAGACGGATCCTATTTAGCTGAGTTTTTATTGAATAAAGGATATGAGGTCCATGGCATTAAAAGACGCGCCTCTTCTCTCAACACATCCAGAATTGATCATCTTTATCATGATTTACATGAAAAAGATGGAAACTTTGTTCTCCATTACGGGGACATGACTGATGCTACTAACTTAATAAGAATTGTCCAGAAAATCCAACCAGACGAGATTTATAATTTGGCTGCTATGTCTCATGTTAAAGTTTCCTATGAAATGCCTGAATATACAGCAGATACTGATGGATTAGGATGTTTAAGATTATTAGAAGCAATTAGAACTCTGGGGATGGAGAAAAAAACAAAATTTTATCAAGCCTCAACCAGTGAATTATTTTCTGGTAAGCCAGGAGAAGCGCCTCAAAATGAAAATACTCCTTTCTATCCCAGAAGTCCTTATGGAGTAGCTAAGTTATATGCTTATTGGATTACTATTAATTACAGAGAGGCATATAATATGTTCGCGTGTAACGGAATTTTGATGAATCATGAATCAAAAAAGCGCGGAGAGACCTTTGTAACCAGGAAAATTACTATGGCCGCAACCAGGATTAAGTTGGGTTTGCAACATAAATTATATTTAGGAAATCTTAATGCTAAAAGAGATTGGGGGCACAGTAAAGATAGTGTTGAGGCAATGTGGTTAATGCTTCAGCAACCAGAACCAGATGATTATGTAATTGCTACTGGTAAACAGCATTCTGTCAAAGAGTTTTGTGAACTTGCATTCAAAGAATTAGGAATTGAGTTAGATTGGCAAGGCGAAGGGTTAAATGAAAAAGGAATAGATAAAAAAACAAATAAAGTGATTATTGAAGTTGATCCAAAATATTTTAGACCAGCAGAAGTAGAATCATTATTAGGCGATCCAACTAAAGCCAGAGAGAAATTAGGATGGAGCCCAAAAATAAGTTTTGGAAAATTAGTAAAAGAAATGGTTCAATCTGATTTAGAAGAAGCTAAAAAAGAACTACATTTAAAAAATGGAGGATTTGAGATAAAGAATAATTTTGAGTAATTTTTATGATAAATTTAGCAGATAAAAAAATTCTGATTACTGGTGCTAATGGTTTTTTAGGAAAGCATTTAGTAAAGAATTTATTAGAAAAAAGAAAAGTACCTAAAAAAAACTTGTTTTTACCAAAATTTGAAGAATTAGATTTAAGAAAATTGGAAAATTGTCAAAAAGCAGTTCAAAATCAGGATATTGTTATTCATTTAGCTGCTAAAGTTGGAGGAATTGGTTTAAATAAAGAGATACCAGGAGAAATGTTTTATGACAATGCCATAATGGGTATTCAATTAATGGAATCAGCTCGTAAGGCAGGAGTGGAAAAATTTGTTGCTTTAGGCAGCATTTGTGCTTATCCGAAATTTACGCCTGTCCCATTTAAAGAAGATGATTTATGGAATGGCTATCCTGAAGAAACAAATGCTCCTTATGGTTTGGCCAAGAAAATGCTTTTAGTTCAAGCACAAGCATATCGCCAGCAATATGATTTTAATTCTATATTTTTAATGCCTATTAATTTATATGGTCCGGAAGATAATTTTGCAGAAAAATCATCTCATGTTATCCCGGCTTTAATTAAAAAGGTAGCTGAAGCTAAAAAGGATAATAAAGATTATATTGAAGTTTGGGGAACTGGTAAAGCAACTAGGGGATTTTTATATGCTGAAGACGCTGTTGAGGGAATTTTGTCAGCCACAGAAAAATATGATAAATCAGAACCAATTAATTTAGGTTCAGATATGGAAATTTCAATCAAAGATTTAGCAGAATTAATTTGTAAATTAATGGATTTCAAGGGGGAGATTCGCTGGGATACAACAAAGCCAGATGGCCAACCAAGACGATGTCTTGATGTTTCTAGAGCTAAAAAAGAATTTGATTTTGTTGCTGAAACAAACTTTGAACAAGGTTTAAAAAATACAATTAATTGGTATTTAAATAATCAAAATATTTAATAAAAATATGGAAACAAAAAATATTCCTACAATTATTTTAGCCGGTGGAAAGGGGATGCGCCTTCTTGAGGAAACTGAGTTTAGACCAAAGCCAATGATTGAAATAGGGGGTATGCCCATTTTATGGCATATTATGAAAATATATAACCACGCAGGGTATAAAGATTTTATCTTAGCTCTGGGATACAAAGGCGATTATATAAAAGATTATTTTTTAAAACAAAAATATTATGAATCAAATTTCTCTTTGAGTACAAAAGATGGAGAGATTTCAAATATTGTTCCGAATGATCATTTTAATAAAGATAACTTTAATATAACTTTTGCAGATACTGGGTTAGAAACACCACATGGCGAGAGAATTTTAAAACTTAAAAAATATATTACTGGAGATTTATTTATGGTAACTTATGGAGATGGTGTAGCAAACATAGATATTGATAAATTAGTAGAATTTCACAAAAGTAAAGGAGTAATTGCAACTATGACTGGCGTGCATCCTATTTCAAGATGGGGGCTAATGAATACTGATGAAAATGATGTTGTAACTCAATTTTCTCAAAAACCAGCTCTTTTTGATTATGTAAATGGGGGGTTTATGGTATTTAAAAAAGAATTTTTAGACATTCTGAAAGAAGGAGATATGATAGAAGATGCTCTTTTAAGATTAATTTCTCAAAAACAGATAGCTTTATATAAACATGAAGGCTTTTGGTATGGCATGGATACGTATAAAGATTTTATGTTTTTAAATAATCTTTGGGAAGAAGATCCCAAATGGAAAATTTGGGAATAAAAAAATAAAATTAAAATTGAAAAATATTGATAATTAATAATTAAAAATATGAAAAAGATTAATATATTTATTGGGATTGGAATAGGATTAATTATTATTACTGCTGTTTGGGGGATATTATCCGACGAGATTGATCAGTTTGTTCCTGAAGAATTAGTCAAAATTTCTCAAGAAAAAGCTGAAAAGAAAGTAATACTAATTATAGATGACGGTGAAGAATTATTATCTAAAGCGATTGAAACTGAATTTAAAGAAGGAATGACTGCCTTTGATCTGTTGAGCAATGAAGCAGAAAAATTAAATTTAACTTTAAAGTTTAAAACCTATGATATAGGAGTTTTTATTGAAGCGATTGGTAATAAAGAAAATGGAGAAGATGGAAAATACTGGCTATATTATATTAACGGAGAAATGTCCCAGTTAGCCGCTGATAAGCAGCTGTTAACCCATGGAGACAAGGTTGAATTTAAATTTGAAAAATCACCATTTTAATTATGCAAATTATTAAAAAGATACAAATTTTAGAAATTACTATAGCTATTATTTTAGTTTTAATCGGGGCTAGTATGCGGCTAATTTCACATCCGCCCAATTTTACTCCTATCGCCGCTATTGCCTTGTTTGCCGGAGTTTATCTCTCGAAAAGAACAGCCCTTATCTTGCCAGTATTGGCCATGGTAATTTCCGATATCTTTATAGGTCATTATGAGATTAGCTTGATGACTGTGGTTTATGGAAGTTTTTTATTCTATGTTCTTTTAGGGTTTTGGTTAAAGAAAAACAAGAAATGGTATACGATTGGAGGAAGCGCAATTTTAGGGGCAGTATTATTTTTTCTCATTACTAATTTTGCTGTCTGGGTTTTCACTCCTTGGTATGTCAAAACTTTTGCCGGATTAATTCAATGTTATTTTATGGCTCTACCTTTTTTTAAAAACACTTTATTAGGGGATTTGTTTTATGTTTCTGTTTTTTTCGGAATTTATGAATTAGTTAGAATTTGGGTTAGAGCTTGGGTTAGAGAAAGACTTAGTAACCCTTATTTTATTAAAATATGAATTTCCACATCACATACCAAATGAAAAATTTGGGAATAAAATATGGAAAATTTTAAACCAAAAAATATATTAGCAACAGGAGGAGCTGGATTTATTGGTTCTTGCCTGGTAAATAAATTAGTAGAGCAAGGTCACAATGTTGTAGTGATTGATAATCTATCTAGTGGCAGAAAAGAAAATCTCAACTCCAAAGCTAAATTTTACGAGATGGATGTTCGTAATTCTAAGATTTCTCAGGTTTTTCAAGATGAAAATCCAGAAATAGTTTTTCATTTAGCTGCTCAACCGATTGTAGAAACTGCCTATGAAAATCCATTAGAAACAATGGAAATAAATATTATGGGGACAGCTAACATCCTTGAAGTGTGCAGGTTAAAAGGAGATGTAAAATCAATTGTGGTAACTTCGTCTGATAAGGCCTATGGTAAATCAGAAAAATTACCATATACAGAAGATGTTCCTTTAAAAGGAGATCATCCTTATGAGGTTTCTAAATCTTGCGCTGATTTAATTGCTACGGCATATTTTAAAACTTATGGATTACCAATAGCAATTACTCGTTTCAGTAATGTATTTGGTCCAGGCGATCTCAATTTTAATCGAATTATCCCTGGTATTTTTAAATCAATTATTACAAACACGGAATTTCTAGTTAGAAGCGATGGCAAAATGATTAGAGAATATACTTATGTGGCAGATATAGCAGATGGTTGTGTTAAATTGGCTGAAAACATAGAAACTACTAAAGGAGAAGCTTTTAATTTTGGAAGCAAGAATATTTTTAGCGTAATACAGGTAATTGAAAAAATAGAAGAAATATTAGAAATAAAAGTAAATTATCAAATATTAAATACTACTAAAAATGAAATACCAGAACAATATCTTGATTGGACTAAAATAAATAAAGTATTAGAATGGCAACCGGAAGTTAGTTTTGAACAAGGCATAAAAAGGTCCTTTGATTGGTATAGAAACTTTTATTCCACTAAATAAAATATGAAAAAAGTTCTATTAACTGGTGGAACCGGATTTATTGGAAAAAATATATTAGAATCTTTTTTGAATGAGAAATATGATTTTATTGCTCCAACACAGCAAGAACTTAATCTGATTGATGCTGAAAGTGTAGACAAATATATCTCTGAGCACAATATTGACATTATAATCAATTGTGCTTCTTACGGTATTTATGGTGCTAAAATTCAAGATATTGTTTCTAATAATCTAAGAATGTTTTTCAATATAGTTCACAATTTAGATAAAGTAGAAAAGATAATTCATCTCGGTTCGGGCTCGGAATATGGCAGAAGTAGGCCTATTGTTAGAATAAAAGAGGAGAATTTTGATCAACTAATTCCAAAAGATGATTATGGCTTTTATAAATATATAGATTCAAAATATATAGAAAAAAGTGATAAAATTGTTTGCTTAAGATTATTCAGTATATATGGAAAGTATGATGCAAATTTTAAATTTGTTCCCGATACAATAATTAAAAATCTTTTAAAACAAGATATAACAATTAATCAAAATATAGTTTCTGATTATCTGCTTGTTGAAGATTTAATGCCTATTTTAAATTATTTTATTTCGGGTGATGCTAAGTTTAAAAGTTATAATGTAACCTCAGGTGAATCAATAGATTTGATCACAATTAGTAAAATTATAAATGAAATTTCAAATTATAAATCAAAAGTTACTATATTAAAAGATGGATTGAACAATGAATATACTGGCGATAATAGTAGATTAAAAAATGAGATTCCTGATTTAAAATTTACAGATCACAAAAAAGGGATTGAGAAATTATTTACATATTATAAAGAAAATTTTGATGAAATAAATAAAAATAATACAAAATTATGAAAAATATAAATTCAAGACCATTATTTATTTTTGAAATGGCTAACAATCATCAAGGTGATGTTAAACATGGCTTAAGGATTATTAGAGAAATTCATAAGGTTAGCAAAAAGTTTGACTTTAATTTTGGGTTTAAATTCCAACATAGGGATATAGACACATATATTCATCCAGACTTTAAGAAAAGACTTGATATAAAATATGTTAAACGTTTTTCAGAAACAAAGTTAAGCGAAAAAGAATTTAAAATTCTAAAAGATGAAGTTGAGAAATTAGGTTTTCTTTCAATTTGTACTCCATTTGATGAAAAATCAGTTGATTTTATTGAAAAACATAATTTTAACATTCTTAAAATAGGCAGTTGTTCTTTTACAGATTGGCCTCTTTTAGAAAGAATTGTGAAAACAAATAAGCCAATTATTGCTTCTGTTGGAGGGGTCCCCTTAAAAGACATAGACAATGTAGTAAGTTTTTTCCAACACAGAGAAAAGAAATTTACTTTAATGCATTGTGTTGGACAATATCCAACTCCAATAACTGGCGTTCAATTAAATCAGATTGATTTGTTAAAGAAAAGATACCCTGATGTAGAGATAGGTTATTCTACGCATGAAGAACCAGATAATTTTGATGCAATTAAAATGGCTATAGCAAAAGGAGCAACTGTTTTTGAAAAACATGTTGGAATAACAGATAAAAAAATAGAACTTAATGCTTATTCTGCTACGCCTGATCAGGTTGAGAAATGGCTCACAGCAGCTAAACAAGCATTCAATATGTCCGGAGTTGCTGAAAAAAGGATGAAATTTGACGAAAAAGAAATGTCTGATTTAAAGCAGTTTAAAAGAGGTGTTTTTGCTAAAAAGGAGATTAGAAAGAATGAGAAACTTGATTCCTCAAACATATTTTTTGCTTGGCCTAATCAAGACAATCAACTTTTAGCAAATGACATATCAAGATATATAATGTATCAACCAAAGAAAAATATTGAAAAGAATGCACCAATTTTTGTTCCAGATGTAAATAAGTCAAATCAAAGAGAACAAGTATATAAAATTATTCTTGAAGCTAGAAAACTTTTACAAAAAGCCAAGATATCCCTGCCAGATAAATTAGAGATTGAAATATCTCATCACTACGGAATTGATAATTTTTATAAAACAGGAGCAATTATAATTACTTGTGTGAATAGAGAATATTGTAAGAAAATAATGATTTTATTTCCTGGGCAAAAACATCCTACTCATTTTCACAAACAAAAAGAAGAAACATTCCAAATATTATGTGGTGAAATGAATGTTGGACTTGATAATAAAAAGGAAAAATATAAAGCAGGGGATATTATTTTAGTGCATCCTGGAGTTAAGCATAATTTTAGCACTGAAAAAGGGGTTATTTTTGAAGAAGTTTCAACTACCCACTTTAAAAATGATTCTTTTTATGACGATAAAAAAATAATAGCCAATAAAAATAGAAAGACTCACTTAACTTATTGGTTAAATATAGACTAAAATTTTATGTCAGTAGATAAATGCAGAATATGTAAAAATAAATTCTTTGAAAAACCTTTGTTGCAATATAAGAATATGCCAAAGGCTGCTCAATTTTTACCGGATGAGAAATCACTTGAAAACGATAAAGGAGCTGATATTGAAGTATATCAGTGTTCAGGTTGCGGATTAATACAGTTATGCAATGACCCAGTTTCTTATTATAAGGATGTTATACGTGCTTCTGCTATTTCAGATGAAATGAAAGATTTTCGCACTAAACAATTTAATAATTTTATTCAGAGATTTTCTCTCCAAAATAAAAAGATTATTGAAATTGGTTGTGGATGTGGAGAATATTTATCTATTATAGAACAATCTGGTGCAGATGCTTATGGACTGGAGCATTTAGATAAATCAGTAGAACAATGTGCAAAAAATGGTCTAAAAGTTTCAAAAGGATTTATTGAAACTTCTGATTATAAATTAAACAATGCCCCATTTAATGCCTTTTTTATTTTGAATTTTCTTGAACATTTATCTGATCCAAACTCAACTCTTAAAGGAATATATAATAATTTAGCAGACGATGCTGTGGGAATTGTAGAAGTGCCAAATTTTGACATGATTTTACAAAAAAAGCTTTTTTCTGAATTTATAAATGATCATTTACTTTATTTTACAAAGGAAACTTTAAATACAACATTAAACTTAAATGGTTTTGAAGTTATTGAGTGCAATGAAGTGTGGCACGATTATATAATTTCTGCCATTGTAAAAAAAAGAAAAAAAATAGATATTTCTGATTTTTACGGACATCAGATTCAACTTAAAAAAGAAATAGAAAAATATATTGATCATTTTGAGGATAAAAAAGTAGCTATATGGGGTGCCGGACATCAGGCGCTCGCAATTATTGCTTTAATGAATTTGGCTGACAAAATTAGATATGTTATTGATTCTGCAGTGTTTAAACAAGGCAAATATACACCAGCTACGCATATCCCAATAGTCCATCCTGACACACTTAACTCAGACCCAGTGGATGCTATTATTGTTATGGCTGCTAGTTATTCTGATGAAGTTGCAAGAATTATACGACAGAAGTTTGATAGAAATATAAATGTTGCTATATTAAGAGATTTTGGGTTAGAGACTGTATAACACGATATCGCACGACACAGCCATCTATATCTTTATGTCTAACATAGAGAAAGCAGATAATAAATATGAATACTAAAAAGCTAAATTTTCTTCTCGTTATGCCACGTTTAGTACAAAGTATTGGTGACGGGTATGTTTTTCCTCTTGGTATCGCCTATGTCTCTTCGAGCATGAAAAAAGCCGGATTTAATATTGTTACACTAAATTTAAATCATCGTGAGGGTGATGTTTCGGAGATCATCAAAGGTATAATAGAAGAAAATAACATTCATGTGGTTGCGACTGGGGGGCTTTCGCCACAGTTCCATCTTGTCAAAAACATCATTGAATCGGTCAAACGAGTCAATAGTAATATTGTGACTGTTGTTGGCGGCGGGCTTATTTCTGCTGATCCAGAGACAGCTATGGAAGCATTGGAGTTTGTTGATTTTGGTGTGATCGGCGAGGGCGAAGAGACAATGTGCGAGCTTGGTCGCTATTTGGAAAATAGCGAAGATTTTTCAGAGGTAAATGGGCTTATATTTAAAGAGGGTTCCGGCTTCAAAAAAACGAATCCACGCGAAGACATTGAAAATATTGATACAATCCCCTGGCCGGACTATGAGGGGTTTGATATTGAAAAATATCTTGAGGTTCCGCCAGCAGATTTTGCTGGGGTACACAAAAGCCGAATGATCTGTATGCTGGCAAGTCGATCTTGTCCATACCTCTGTACTTTTTGTTTTCATACAACTGGCCGAAAATATCGCCAGCGATCTTTAGACGATTTTTTTGCCGAACTTGATTACTTGGTTTCTCGCTACAATATTGAATACATTTCTATGGCTGATGAGTTGTTTGCAAAAGAACTTGACCGTGTCAAAGAGTTTTGTACCCGTATTAAACAATACAATATCTCTTGGTATGCAGATTTCAGAATTGATACGGTCAAGCCCGAATTACTTCAGATTTTGAAAGACAGCGGTCTTGATGTCATGTTCTTTGGTCTAGAAAGCGCTGATAACCGGATTCTTAAGAGTATGCGTAAGGGTATTACTATACAGCAGATTGAGCATGTACTTAAGATAGTGGATGAATATGGAATTGCTTCCTACGGCTGTTTCATATTTGGCGATATTGAAGAAACAGTTGAAACTGCGAACAATACCTTAAAATGGTGGAGAGAACATCCGAAATACAATATCCATTTGACACTGGTCAAGCCATTTCCAGGTTCATACATTTACCAATATGCATGTCAGAATGGGATCATTAAGGATCGGGTGAAATATCTCAAAGACGGTTGCCCCCAAATCAATATTTCTAAGATGAGCGATGCGGAATTTTCAGAAATTATGAACTACATCTCTAAAACCCAGAGTTTGATGAAGCCGCTAGATTCAATCGAACTGTTATGGGTAGATCTGCAAATGGGACGGGAAACGATATCGGGTGTTTGTTCTAATTGTTTGAAAAAAAACGTTTGGGAAAACATTAAACTGTTTGCTAACGACTATATTTATTGTAGCCATTGTGGACAGAAATACGACATACCATGTCCGCCACAGCTTCGAGAAAACCTAGACAAGAATATCGCTATTTTGTTGAAGAAATACGGCAAGGTCGCTGTTTGGGGGATGACTCTTACAATCATGGATCTTTTCAGACATTCAAGGATGCTTCGAGATCTGAATGTATTCCCCGTGGATATTTCTGAGAGCAAAAGGAAGATGGATCTTTATGGCAAGAAAATTTATGCCCCCATCGTCTTAGACGAAGAAAATATTCGGGTTGTAATAGTTGCTGTTCCATCACATGGCGGTCAGATTTCTTGTCAGGTTAAGGAAAGTCATCCAAAAGTAACGGAAATAATCGATATCTGTCGACTAGTAGATTCTAATCTATATGATACAAAACAATAAACTTTGTCAAATAAATACTAAAAAGTTAAATTATCTTTTAGTTATGCCACGGTTAGTCCAAAATATTGGCGATGGATATTCTTTTCCTCTTGGTATTACATATATATCATCTACTATGAAAAAGGCAGGTTATAATGTTATAACACTTAATTTAAATCATCGTAATGGAGATCTTTATGAAATCATAGAGAAAGATATTAAAGAGAAAAAAATTGATGTTGTGATGACTGGCGGCTTATCATTTCAGTATAATACGGTTAGATGTGTGGTTGAAACTGCAAAGCGGGTCAATAGAAATATCATTACGATCGTTGGAGGAGGTATTATAAGCGGTGATCCCGAACCTGCAATGATAGCCTTAGAATATGCAGATTTTGGCGTAATTGGCGAAGGAGAGATAACAATTAATGAACTGTGCAGTGCGCTAGAACACAATAGAAATTTCTCGGAGATTAATGGAATAATCTACAAAAATAGTAATTCTTATGTGATAACTAAACCACGCGAGGAAGTGGAGAATATTGATTCTATTCCATGGCCGGATTATGAGGGGTTTGATATTGGAAAATATCTGCGGGCTACTCCACCAGGAATAAGCGGTTTAAACAGACAGAATACGGTTTTTATGTTATCAAGCCGTTCATGCCCATACAATTGTACCTTTTGTTTTCATACTGTTGGCAAGAGATACCGTCAAAGATCGTTGAATAGTTTTTTTAAAGAACTTGATTACATGGTTTCACAATATAATATTGAATTCATATGTATGGCTGATGAGCTTTTTGCTCGTAACATTCAACGTGTCAAAGAATTTTGTGAAAGAATAAAAAGGTACAAGATTAGATGGTGGGCGCAATTCAGGGTTGATGATATAACCCATGAGCTACTGCTTATCTTAAAGGATGGCGGATGTGAAGTTATGTCATTTGGTCTAGAAAGTGCTGACAATCGCATATTGAAAAGTATGCGAAAAGGTATTACTGTTGAGCAGATCGAACGGACGTTAAAGCTTGTTTATGATTCTGGGATATCTTTTGAAGGAGCATTTATCTTTGGTGATATTGAGGAAACATCTAAAACTGCAAATAATACTCTTAGATGGTGGCGCGAACATTCCGAATATAGAATAACATTGAATCTTATTACAGTTTATCCGGGTTCATTCCTTTATAAATATGCATGTAAAAAAGGGATCATAAAAGACAAAGTCCAATTTTTAAAAGATGGATGTCCTCAAATAAATGTATCAAAACTAACGGATAAACAATTGTCTAAATTAATAAAGCGTCTTATGGAGGCCCCAATAAATATGACAAAGCCTCTGGCTTTAGCAGAACTTAGAAGCGTAGATTACAAAACTGGTCGAATAGGGCTAAAAGGTGTATGTACAATCTGTAAACAAAAAAATGACTGGAACAATATAAAACTATTTACTATGAATTTTTTGTCCTGTAAGAAATGTGGACAAAAATATAACGTACCGCTTTTTTCTGAGCTTCGGAAGAATATTGATAACAACTTTAAAAAACTTTTAAAAAAATATGACAAGGTAGCAGTATGGGGAATAAATTATCATTCTTCTGATCTGTTTAAAAATTCAGTTGTACTACACAATGACAATATATTTCCGATTGATATTTCTGAAACAAAAAGAAAAATGTACTTATATGGAAAGAAAATCTATGCTCCTGAAATTATAATTCTTGAGGATATAAAAGTAGTTGTTGTTCCAATTCCTGTTTATCTGACACAAATTGCATCTCAAATTAAAACAAACTATAAAAACATTGTAAATGTAATTGACATTTGTAGGCTGACAGATCCTGACTATAAAATATAACCGAAACATATAAAGCGAGGTTAGCGATTAGAAATAAAAAAGATAATTGATTTATTGGTTAGAGAAACAAAATGGAAAAACCTATAAATAATAATTTGATTTCTGGGTTGGTAAGTATTATAGTCCCTATATACAATAGCGAGGAATATCTTTCTCGTTGCGTTGAAAGTATTATTAATCAGAGTTATAGAAATATTGAGATAGTTCTTGTCAATGACGGTTCAAGTGACAACAGCAAGGCAATATGCAATAAATATGCCCTTGCTGATGATAGAGTTATAGCAATTTCACAAAAGAATAATGGACCATCATCTGCAAGAAATAATGGCATAGAAAGTTCAAATGGAGAATTTATATTTTTTCTTGATTCTGATGATTCTATTAAAAATAACGCAATAAGTTTATTGATAAAAAGTTATAATCAAACAAAAGCAGATATAATTATAGGAGATTTTGAAAAGATTAATGATATTGATTCTAATTCTGGAAATAATCGTGTTTTTTCAAATAGCAAACTATTAACAAAACAAGATATTATAGATTATGCTAGGTGGTATCTAAAAAAGCCCAATAAATTTCCGTTGTTTGCGTATTCTTGGGGAAGATTGTTTAAGTCATCTATTATTAAAATAAACAATATTTGTTTCAACACTGATTTGTGGACATTTGAAGATATGGCTTTTAATTTTGATTATTTGAATTACACGGACAAAGTATTTTTTTTAAAAAAAGTCATACATAACCATCTTATTCACAATAATTATACTTCAGCAACGATGACTATGGGGGCAATAGAAGAAAATTCAAAAAGATTGTTTGGATATAAACAAGCCCTTACTAAAATTAAATATTTTCTTAAAAACTATAATTCTGATGTTGATATAAAAAAGGAGATTGGACATGCAGATGTTTGTTTCACCATAATTCAATTAGTTCGTATTTGCGGACAGATTAATAATAATAATAAAAGAAAGATTTATAATCTTATTGAAGGAATGATTAACGATTCAAATTTTAGATGTAATTTGAAGTTCTATGCTCCATCAAAAGGTGACAGCAGAATTATCCCTATTTTGATGAAGCTAAAATTGATTTGGCTAATTATATTGGTATGCAGATATAAGGCTCGTAAAAGATATAAAACATCTAAAAATTTTGTTAAATGATTCAAATAAATTTTGATGAAAAACTTATTGAATAAACAAACTATTAATAATATCAAAAAACAAGAAATTCCGATAATAATATTTGGCGCTGGAATTGTTGGAGAAGTGTTATTTTATGCTTGCCGCGAGGCGGGGATCAAAGTAGAATGTTTTTGTGATAATAATATTAATAAAACAAAATCTCCTAAGTGCGGCATCAATGTGATTTATACTCCTGATTTAAAAAAGAAATATCAAGATGCTATTTTTTTAATATCTGCGGCTGACATAAAAGATGTGATTCAGCAATTAAACGATTTAAGGTATCCTAAATGGTATTCTTGCAATTTTCTCTTGAGAGATTTTGATATATATCAATGTCAATTTGATGTCCCAATGGACTTTGTTGAATATGGAGTTAGTACATGTATTTTATGCCACGATAACTATTTAACTCCTGATAAACTTTTTTTAAGAAGTGCAGATATTATTATTACTGAACGCTGTTCTCTAAAATGCAAGGATTGTTCTAATCTTACGCAGTATTACAAAAATCCAAGGGATTGTGATATCAAAGAATTGATAAAATCTATAGATGCGTTTTGCACGATTATAGATGAAATTAATGAGTTTAGAGTTATAGGCGGTGAGCTGTTTATGAATAAAGATTTTGATTTAGTAATAAAGAAATTGTCCAACGAACCTAAAGTAAGAAAAATTGTAATTTATACAAATGGGACAATAATTCCTAAAGATGAAAAAATAGAATGTTTAAAGAATAATAAAATATTATTTATAATTACAGATTATGGTATGCTTTCAAAAAATTTAGATGCATTAGTCCAAAAATTATCAACTAATAATATTGCTTTTTATGTGCAAAAAGCTCATGGATGGACTGATTGTGCTAAAATAGGTAGACATCATCGTAATATAGAGCAAGAAAAAGAAATTTTTAAAAAATGTTGTGCTAAAAATACTGTTACTATATCAAATGGAAAATTGTATAGATGTCCTTTTGCTGCAAATGCTGCCAGACTTCAAGCAGCCCCTGACTTCAAAGATGATTATATAAATTTCCTCAGAGAGTTACGAGAAAACATAAATATTTCTGAAACAAAAAAGAAAATTAGAGCATTTCTTTTGGAAAAAGAATTTCTTAAAACATGTGATTTCTGCAACGGAAGGTCATTTGAGGATCCTGAGATAACACCGGCTATTCAAACAGATAAACCTTTAGAATATAAAAAATTTAATAATGGATATAAAAAAAACAATTAATCTATTAGAATCTTCAATCAAAAATCCGTCAAAAGGATTACCAGAAGATGTGTTTCTTTTTATTAGTAGAATCACTCCGCTTATTAATGTGGATTTGTTAATAAAGAATAAACAAGGTCATACACTTCTAACTTGGAGAGATGATGCTTGTTTTCCAGCTGGCTGGCATATTCCTGGAGGCATTATACGATATAAGGAAAAAATATCTAACAGAATTTATGCTGTTGCGAAAAATGAACTTGGAGTTAGTGTAAGGTTTAAAAGAGACCCATTAGCAATTAATCAAGTCATATATAATTCGAGAAAAACTCGTGGTCACTTTATTTCTTTATTATACGAGTGCAAATTAGTTGGCTCGCTTGATGAAAATCTTAAGTTTGAAAAAGGAGCACCTAAAGCAGGACAATGGGCTTGGCATAAAAAATGCCCAAATAATATAATCTCTGTTCATAAGATGTATAGAAAATTTATTAACTAGAAAAATATTATGTCAACTCAACAGGAAAAATTAAAATTAACTGAAATTGAAAAAAGGAACTCTCTAAAAAAAGAAAAGCCGTATGTTTATGAAAAAATTATGAAATACGGTGAAAAAGTTAAAAATGGAGAAAGCATAGCTATAATTCAATTTCAATATGATTATACTTGTAATTTTCATTGTGAGCATTGTTCAGTAAAAAGATTTCAAGGAAAAAAGGAAGGAAGGTTTTTTACAATTAATGATGTAAGAGAACTTTCAAGACAAGCTGACAAAATGGGACTTGCCCAAATTGTAATTACGGGCGGAGAACCATTAGTGTTTCCAGACTTTGATGATATAGTTAAAGCTATTGATCCTCAAAAATTTTATATAATTTCAGACACTAACGGATGGTTTTTAGACGCAGAAAGAGCAAAACATTTAAAAAGCATAGGTGTCGACAAAATTCAGTTAAGTCTTGATAGTCTTTCAGCGGATGAACATGATAAATTTAGGAATAAACCAGGATCGCATGAAAGATGTATGAAGGCGATTGATGCAGCCTTGGATGCAGGACTAAATATTATTGTGCAAACTGTGGTTTGGAAACAAAGGGTTAGATCAAAAGAATTTGTGGAATTCTTAGAATTTATGAACGAAAAAGGCATAGGAGTATTTATAACATATGCAAAACCTGTTGGATGCTGGGAAGGAAATTTTGATGTTCTGGTTAACAAAGATGATATGAATTATATAAGAGAACTTGAGAAAAAATATAATGTTTTTACCCATTTAACTTCATCTTATGGCCTTAATTTAGGATGTATAGCAGTTAAAAGAATGATATCCATCACCAAATATGGAGATGTGATGCCGTGCCCATATATTCATGTTTCACTTGGAAACTTTTTTAAAGAACCATTAAAAGATATAATTAAAAGAGGGTTGAGTATTAAATACTTTGGCGAGCATATTAATACTTGCCTCATTGCTGAAGATAGAGATTTTATCAATAATTACATAGTAAAAAAAGTATATGGTAAACCACTTCCAGTACCTTATTCCGAAGTATTTACAAAAGATGATTTTATTATATGAAATTAAGTGATTATTTAACAAAATATTTGGAGAAAATTACAGATTCTGTTTTCTTATTATCTGGTGGCGGAATTATGCACTTGGTTGATTCTTTAAGCAGGTCTAATCTTAATGTTTTTTGTTGCCATCATGAACAAGTAGCTGCTACGGCTGCTGAAGGATACGCAAGAATTAAAAATAAAATTGGCGTAGCTTTCGTTACTAGTGGTCCTGGTGGAACCAATGCGATTACTGGTGTAGCAGGGGCTTGGTTGGATAGTATCCCAATGCTAGTGATTTCCGGTCAAGTTAAGAGAGATGATATGACACCTTGTGAAGATGGAGTTCCGAAAATTCGTCAACTTGGCTTCCAAGAACTAAATATTATTGATTTAGTTAAGCCAATCACTAAATATGCAGTTACTGTTAAAGACGAAAATCAGATTTTATATCATTTAGAAAAAGCTATTTTTCTAGCTACACATGGTAGACCTGGACCAGTTTGGATTGATATTCCATTAGATGTTCAGGCAGCAGAAATAGAGCCGGAGAAACTAAAATCATTTGAACTTCCAAAAATCTCCTTTTTAAAAGGTATTCCAATGGCAGAAATAAAAGAATTATTACAGAGATCAAAAAGACCTTTATTAATGGCTGGTAATGGGATTAGATTAGCAGGTGGGGAGAAAATACTTTGGAAAGTTCTGGAAAAATTTAAAATTAATACAGTAACTCCAATTTTTTCAGCTGATGATCTTGTTACTTATGATTATCCTTATTATTTGGGACGACAAGGTATGCCAGGAAGTGAAACAGCAAATTATGCAATTGATAATTGTGATTTACTTCTAATAATAGGGGAAAGAATGCAGTTAACCCAGACATCTTATAATTATCAGAAATTTGCTACTCAGGCGACAAAAATTATGGTTGATATTGATGAAGGGGAATTAAAGAAAAAAACTATTAAAATAGATATTCCAGTTCTTTGTGATGCTAAAATATTTTTAGAAGAACTTTATAAACAAGACATCACTTTAAATAGATGGGATGTAAAAGTGAAACCTGTTAACCCTAATGATTATCCTCAAGAGAAAGGACATGTTAATGTCTATAAGTTTTTAGAAGAATTAGGTAAATATTCAAAATCTATGCCTGTTGCTACTGCTAATGGTATGGCTTCTGTGGCATCACATCAAGCTCTTAAAATATCTAAAGGCCAAAGATTTATAACTAATGCTGGTTTAGGGCAAATGGGCTCTGGACTTCCCCTGGCTATTGGAGCATCCGTGGCAGCAGGAAAAAAGCCAGTTATTTGCTTAACTGGAGATGGCTCGATCATGCTTAACCTACAGGACTTACAAACAGTTTTACACCATCAATTACCATTAAAGATTTTTATTTTTAATAATAATGGATATTATTCTATTAGAAGTACTCATTTAAGATACTTTAATAAAGTTTTTGCTGCTGATCCAGATTCAGGAGTTAGCTTTCCAAATTTTGAAAAACTTATTACTGGTTGGGGATTATCTTACAGAAAAATTGCTAATGACAATGAATTGCCCAAAGTTAAAGAAGTAATGGGATTTGAAGGTCCAATTGTGTGTGAATTAATGATTGATCCAGCACAACCAATGTTGCCTCGCTGGGAAGCAGGGTTGTTAAAAGAAAAACCATAGTATGATTTTTAAAAATATTATTTTTGATTTTGATGGAACTTTAGTTAATTCCAAGTCGGGCGTAGTTAGAACATTTCAAAAAGTAGTTGAAGAATTAGTATCAAGGAAAGCAAAAGAGAAAGAAATCATTCAGTTAAGTGGGAAACCTTTGGTGCAGATAATAAGTATTCTTTTGCATACTAATGATAAAGTTCTTATTAAGAAAGGAAGCGATTTGTTTAGAGAATATTATAGCAAGGAAGGAATTTATCAGAACATAGTTTATCTGGGGATAAAGGAAATGTTAGAATTATTCAAAAACCAACATTGTCAACTTTTCGTAGTAAGTAATAAAATAGAACCGTTTATAATTAAAATATTAGAACAACACGATCTTAAAAAATATTTTATCCATGTTATCGGAACAAGTGGTACTGATATCCAATCTAAAAAATCAGATTTAGTTAAATCTATCCTAACTGATTGTAAATTAAACAGAAAAGAAACAGTTATGGTAGGCGATACTGAAAATGATATTATGGCTGCTAGGAAAAATCTTATTTATAGCATTGGAATAACTTGGGGTTATGGCTTAGAGAATGACTTAATTAAAGCCGGAGTTGATAAAATTTGTCATAGTGTTTTAGATTTAGAGCAATTTATAATTAAAAATCAATAAGATCAAAATGGAAAGAGAAAAACAAATTAGAAAACATATTTTTGAGAAAGTGAAAGCATTATATAGATTAAGAAAGAGTCAAGAAAGATTCGTTTCTGGCAAAACCAAAGTTAATTATGCTGGCAGAGTTTACAATGAAAAAGAAATGATAAATTTAGTTGATGCCTCTTTGGATTTTTGGTTGACTGCTGGAAGATATGCTAAAAAGTTTGAAAAAGAGTTTGCAAAATTTTTAGACGCAAAATATTGCTTATTAACAAATTCTGGTTCTTCAGCCAATCTTTTGGCTATTTCTGCTTTAACTTCTCATAAACTTGGTAAGAGAAGATTAAGGCCAGGCGATGAAGTTATTACTACTGCCTGTGGTTTTCCAACAACTTTAAATCCTATTTTACAGAATAATTTGATTCCTGTTTTTGTTGATATTGATTTAGGAACATATAATATTCAAACAGATAAATTGGAAAAGGCGATTTCTAAAAAAACTAAGGCAATTTTTGTTGCTCATACCTTGGGAAATCCTGTAAATCTTAATAAAATTCTGAAAATAGCAAAAAAACATAAACTTTGGCTTATTGAAGATAATTGTGATGCATTAGGTTCAAAGTATAAGAATAAATACACAGGAACATTTGGAGATATTTCTACCTATAGTTTTTATCCGGCTCATCAAATTACAATGGGAGAAGGGGGAGCTGTAGTTACAAATAATTTATTATTGAAGAAAGTTATTGCTTCTTTTCGTGATTGGGGAAGAGATTGCTGGTGCGAACCGGGTTGTGATAATTCTTGTGGTAAAAGATTCAGCCAGCAGTTTGGGAAAATGCCATTTGGTTATGACCACAAATATATCTATTCTCATATTGGATATAATTTAAAGATTACTGATATGCAAGCTGCAATAGGAGTAGCTCAACTAAAAAAATTACCTTTTTTTATTGAAAAAAGAAGGGAAAACTTTAGTGAACTTTATAAATTTTTTAAAAAATACAAAAAGTATTTTATTTTACCTGAGCCAGAAGAAAATTCTAAACCCTGTTGGTTCGGATTTACTCTTTTAGTAAAAGGAACAGCTCCGTTCAACAGAGACGAAATTGTAAAGTATTTAGAAAATAATAGGATTGCTACAAGAATGCTTTTCGGAGGAAATTTGACCAAACAGCCTGCTTATCAGAATACAAAATATAGGATTTTTGATTCATTAGAAAATACAGACTTAGTAATGAATAATCTTTTTTGGATAGGAGTGTATCCAGGTATAAATAAAAAGATGCTTACTCATATAAAAAAATCTTTTAAAGAGTTTTTAAGGAAACATGAATAAACCATTATTAAGCATTTGTATACCTACATATAATAGTGCCCATTATCTTAAAGAATGTTTAGATTGTATTGTATGTCAATTTAAGAATAAAGAAGTCTATAATCAAGTTGAAATAGTAATTTCTGATAATGCGAGTGAAGATAATACTCAAGAATTAGTTAAAAAATATCAAAAAGATTTTACTAACATCAGATATTTTAGAAATTCAAGAAATTTAGAGTTTGATAGAAATGTTGATATTGTAATTACGAAATCTGAAGGTAATTTTTGTTGGACACTAAATGACGATGAATTTATAGAAAAAGATGCATTAAAGTTTATTTTTAATATTATTAAAAATAATTTAGATGTTGCCTACATATGTATTGACAGTAATAATATTTTAAAGGGCAATAAAATTCGTTATTTTAAAGATGGGGATGATTGGCTTGCGAATGTAGGCCTAACAGGAGGATTGATTTCTCAAAATATTTTTAATAAGGAATATTTACCATCTAACAGAGAAAAATATTATGATAATTTATGGATACATCTTTCTCTTGTTTTAGAAGTCATTGCTCATAGGCCTAATATTTTAATAAGAAATATTTTTAAATCAACAAATCACCCTTGTAGCCATGGATGGGAAAAGGGAAATAGTTTTTTCACTTATATTTGTTTAAAAAAGATAATCCAAGATTTACATAAATATAGATATGATAAGAGAATAATAAATAGATTAACTAATGGTTTTGCGAAAGGATTGTCCAGAAATATTGCTTCAGCAAAAATCCATGGACTCAAAATAAGTTTTAGTAATTTCAAATTACTTATTAAAGAGTTTTATAATTATCCTTTTTGGCTTTTTGTCTCCATTTTAGTTTTTTTTACTCCCAGGTTTATCTTAAAAAAGATTAAAAATTTTAAAAATAAATGAATTTAGAGTCAACCAATAAAATAGTAGTTTTAGATTTTAATTCTCCTCAATTATTAGCAAATAGAATTTTTAATCCTATTTTAGCAAAAAAGGTTAGTCATACTATTTTGCCTACCTGCTATTTATATAAAGAAGCGCAAAAACAGGGGATTCAATTTATTACACCTGATGTTTTTTTAAATTTAAAAGATAAACCCAAAAATACTCTTTTAATTTCTGCTTTAGTGACACCATTTACCAAACAACTTATTTCTTGCGGAGCGAAGCCAACCATTCTTACTTGTCAGGAATCGCCTTTTATAGCAACTCGTTTTTATGTAGGTCTTAAAAAATACACGGGCTTATTTAAGCACTCTTTTTTGTTTTCCGGAATGAAAAAATGGGCAAGCAAAAAGACAATTTATCATCAGATGTTTTTTTCTCAGACGTTTAACCCTAATGATTTTAAAATTATGCCTTTTGAGAAAAAAAAGTTTTTGGTAATGATAACAAGCGCTAAAAGAGGAAGTAAAAGGCTTAAAAAATTGTTTAAGAATTTTATTTTAAAATTCCTTTATGGTAGATATGTCAAAGAGATATACAAAGAACGTTTTAAGACTATTGATTATTTCTCTTACAGACCCGGTTTTGATCTATTCGGATTTGGCTGGGAAAAGAGTGGGAAAAACCTAAAAGAAGCCCAAAATATCAAGAAAGTTTATAAGGGAGTAGTTAAAGATAAGATTGATGTTTTAAGAAAATATAAATTTGCTATTTGTTTTGAGAACTGTATTTTTGAAGGAAATGTAACCGAAAAAATATTTGATGCTTTGTTTGCAGGTTCTGTGCCTATTTATTATGGTGCTCCAGATATTAATGACTATGTTAGCCCAAATTGCTTTATAGATTTTAGAAAGTTTAGGGACTATGATGAATTATGTAGTTTTTTATCTAATATAAAGGAAGATAAATATAACCAATATGTCGAAAACATAAAGGAGTATCTTCAATCCGATTTATTTAAAAAATTTATTCAAGAAAACTTTGCAAAAGAGATATTAAATATTTTAAATCAAGAATTTAAAGGTTATGCCTAAAGTTACTATAGCTATACCAACTTATAATAGGAAAGAATATCTCAAAGAATGCATCAAAAGTGTTTTAAACCAAACTTTTCAAGATTTTGAAATTATTATTTTTGATAATCATAGTAATTATAACATTAAGAAACTTGTTTCTCAGTTTAATGATAAAAGGATTAAGTTGATAATAAACGAAGAAAATTTAGGGAACAGAAGAAATTTTAGGAAGATATTTAATTATAAATTTAATAGCAGATACATAATAATTTTTCATGACGATGATACAATGCACCCACATTTATTAGGCAAAGAAATTGAATTATTAGAGGAAAATCCTGATATGGTTTTTGTAGGTACGAACATGAATTTTATAAAAAATCATGAAAAGATGAGCAAATTTTCGGTAAAAACCAAAAATAATATAATGGTTTTTAATAATTCTATATCTTTTACTAAATTACTTCTTACTAATTTTAATTTGTGTTTCGACTCTGTAATGTACAGAATGAATATTTTGGAAGACGTCACACCTTACGACAATAAATTTTTTAAATGGGGAGATAGACCTTATTTAGCAGATTTGTCTAAAAAAGGAAAGGTTGCCATTTTAAAAGATAGATTAGTAAATTACCGTATTCACCGAAAACAAGATTCTCAGGCAGAGTCAGCAAATCAAGTTGACTATTCATTCAATCTCTCTTTATTCTATAAAGAGAAATTACAACAACCTTTATCTAAAAAAGACAGAAAATTATTTTATTCTTTTACCACCAATAATTTAATTCTTTCAGGGTTTTCTTTTTCAAAAAATTGGCGAGAATACATGGGGTTTCTAAGACAAGCTAAAAATAAAGACATTTTTAAATTACAATATTTAAACTTCAGGGGTGTTTATTATTTTTTCAAAGGCGTAAAAAAAATGTATTTTCAGAAAAATAAATAAAATCACCATTTTAACAATTTCCCCAGAAGATTTTTTTAGAACGATTTTATTTGTACTTCAGAAAATATATTAAGAACCATTTTTTTACGATGGTAGATTAGAAGAAAACGAAAAGTATTTAGCAAAATTTAATGGAAAAAGAGCGAGGAAAAGAAAAATGCTTTCTAAGATATACCAACCTTTTAAAAAAATAAAATTTATAGAAAATTTAAAACATAAATATTTTAGAAAAAATATTAATAAAAATGCGCGTAATGAAGCATAGTTTAAAAAATGTTGAATATAATTTCTAGATCAATTATAATAGGTGGGATAAACGGACCGCAAAAAGTTGTCGGTAATTTAATAAGGGGACTTAATATTTTAGGATACCCTTATTGCATAAATAAAGATCTAGGTGCTACATCTCAATTGTGGATACAAGATGACATCACAGCATTAAAAGAAGCATCCAAGAGAAAATTGAAAGCTATCATTGGGCCGAACTTGTATGTATTCCCCAGAAATATTCCGGAGAATATAGATATGTCCAATTTCGTATATATTTCTCCGTCAAAACAAATAATTGATCTTTGGAGATATCTCGGTTTTGATAGGTGTCCACAAGATTTTTGGCCCACAGGTATTGATACAATGGAATTTCCGGAAAGAAAAAAGCCGAAAAATGGCATTGTTTTGATATATTTCAAAGAAAGGTATGCCGAGGAGTTAGATTTCGTTAAGAAAAGATTGACGGAAAATCAAATAAAATACAAAATTATAATTTATGGAAAATATAACGAAAAAAATTATAGATGTTTGTTGGAAAAAACCAAATATATAATCTGGATTGGCAAGGGGGAAAGCCAAGGAATAGCTTTGCAAGAGGCACTTTCAATGAATGTTCCCGTTTTGGTCTGGGATGTTGAAAAAATTGGACATTGGGTACCACCAACAAAAAAAGAAAAAAATATGCTCAATGAAAAGGAATTAAACTACAAATTTGTTACTTCTGCATATTATTTTGATGACAGGTGCGGAATAAAAGCAAAAAACAAGAATGAGATAGAAGCTTTCATATCCGATATGGAAAAAAGATGGGAAGGCTTTGAGCCGAGAAAATACATAATTGAAAATTTAAGTTTGGAAAAACAGGCCAGAGAATTAATTGAACTGTTTAACAAGCACCATGGCATATCCTATGAAAAAGGTAAAAGGGAATTTTTAAAAACAAACAAAAAATGGAAAAATAATAAACTTTATTTTAAAGCTTTCATATACGCAAAATTAAGAACCAAAAATTTTATAAAATCATTCAAAAAATAAATAGTTTAATATGAATTCATCAAAAAAAACAATTTTAATTACGGGAGGAGCAGGATTTATTGGCGCCCATCTGATTGAAGGAGTTTTAAAAAATACCGACTGGAATGTTTTTATTGTGGATAGATTGGATTTGTCGGGAAATTTGGAACGATTAAGGGATATAGACATATGGGAGAATGAGAAACACAGAGTTAAGTTTTTTTGGCACGATTTAAAATCTGAAATTCCTAAAGCTATTTTAAATGAAATAAAAAATACAAATTATGTTTGGCATCTTGCCGCATCTAGCCATGTTGACAGAAGCATAGAGGATCCTGCCCTATTTATCCTAGATAATGTTCTTGGAACCGCCAATTTATTAATCGCTTGTAAGAAATTACCGATTATTGAGAAAGTGTTTTATTTTTCCACTGATGAAGTATTTGGCCCTGCCCATGGAAACGTTAAATACAAAGAATGGGATAGATATAATTCTGGAAATCCCTATGCCGCAAGTAAAGCTGGTGGAGAAGAAATAGCCAACTCTTTTGCTAATACATATAAACTACCGATAATAATCACACATACAATGAATGTTTTTGGAGAAAGACAGCACCCCGAGAAGTTTATTCCTTTGGTTATTCGGAAAGTTTTAAAAGAAGAAGTCGTAACAGTCCACTCTGATGAAGCAAAAGTGAAAGCGGGTAGCAGATTTTATATCCATGCTAGGAATGTTTGCGGTGCATTGTTGTTTTTGATAGAAAAAGGAGAGCACTTGGATGGTAGCGGATTGAGGGGAAAATATAATATAGTGGGAGAAAAAGAAATGGATAATCTGGCATTAGCGCAATTTATTTCTAAAATCGTAGGAAAACCACTAAAATATGAGATGGTAGACTTTCACTCTTCAAGGCCCGGCCACGATCTCAGATATGCGCTTGATGGAGAATTAATGAATAAAATAGGATGGAAACTTCCAAAAACATTTGAGGGTTCGCTAGAGAAGACAATCAAATGGTATCTAAAAAATAAAAAATGGTTAAATCTGTAAAATTAAAATATAAACAAGAATTAAGTGCTTAAAATAATATTTAACAACGCCAAGAAACCCGAAACATTTATCTATCAACTGAACCAAAAAATATGTTAATTTTTTCCCGAGTTTTTAATATTGTCAGAGAAAACGGTTTTCTTTTTTTATTAAAAAAACTGTTTAAACGCTTTTTGAGAATTTTTTATCCTTTATTCTTACCTTATTGGAGAATCAAAATAAAAAGATTCAAACCTACTAGGATAAATAAACTTATCAATTTTGTCTTTAATGAATTGGGTGGAATAATTGAACCAATGCAAATCAGAGAAGAGATTTATCAATTATTAAAAATTCTAGCAGACAAAAAACCAAAAATAATTCTGGAAATAGGGACTGCGAACGGGGGGACTTTATTTTTGTTTTCTCGGATGGCTTTGGAAGATTCCACCATAATCAGCGTCGATATGCCCGGCGGAATGTTTGGTGGCGGTTATCCAAAATGGAAAATTTCCTTGTATAAGTCATTCTCCGGAAAAAATCAAAAAATTCATCTTATTAGGGAAGATTCTCATAAAAAAGACACTTTTACCAAAATTAAAAAAATCCTAAAAGATAGAAAGGTTGATTTTTTGTTTATTGACGGAGACCATAGTTATGAGGGAGTTAAAAAAGACTTCCAAACCTATAAGCCGCTTGTGAAAAAAGGAGGGCTTGTCGCTTTTCACGACATTGCTCCTAATGGTTCATTGGAATTAGTTGGCGGAGTTCCTGTTTTTTGGAATGAAATTAAAAGCCAATTTAAATTTTCTGAATATATCAAAGAAATTAATCAAAATGGTTTTGGAATAGGGGTAATTTATCTATAACTTTATGAATCCAAAGGTTTCAGTTATTATTCCAACTTATAATCGGGCAAATTTACTGCCTCGGGCCATTAATAGTGTTTTAAGCCAAACTTTCCAAGATTTTGAATTAATTGTTGTTGACGATGCTTCTATTGATAACACAAAAGAGGTTGTGGAAAATTTTCAAAAAAAAGATAAACGAATTAGATATATTCAACGAAAAAATTCCGGGGGAGGACCCACAAAAGCTATAAACGCCGGCCTTAAGGTGGCCCAAGGAGAGTATATCTCTTTTTTAGAAGATGATGATGAGTGGTTGCCTGAAAAAACTGAAAAACAGCTGGAACTTTTTCGGAAATCAAAGAAAAAAAATTTGGGATTCGTAGGTTGTAACGTATTAATAATTGATGA
>Ga0268276_1000707_pt1 | contig 37179 bp, 37 predicted proteins | sample saktaG_4_FD_190145 | JGI IMG/M metagenome (GOLD analysis project Ga0268276, IMG submission 190145) | Saline water microbial communities from Sakinaw Lake, British Columbia, Canada - sak_2010_1_5_45m | ecosystem: Environmental > Aquatic > Non-marine Saline and Alkaline > Saline ...
TATACGGACAGCTGTGGTCAGGGAAATGCACAGATTGAATGATCCATTCCTCACTCTTTTTATATCTTTTGTTTTAATATAATATTAGATAATTATGGATATACTTATATTAAATTTTTTAACAGATTTTGATTTTGTTATTAAGATATTCTTCGTTCTAACTGTAATTGCTTTTGTTAGACAGAAGATTACTCATAATACATTATCACTCTTACTTATATCCATAGCAATCATTGGTATGGTTTTCCTATGGTGGCCATTCTTTAGAGCAACATACATAATATATGTTGTATTAACAATTGGTATCACATCAGTGTTAGTTGATATGTTCTTTGTTACAATGGGGCATGGTGGAGAAGAGGCTATGCAAATGAAGGATGAAATGCATGCTAGTGAACATGTTGAACATCAAAGGCATTTAGCACATAAAAGTCATGGTGGACACAAGCCACGTATGCCATTTATGCCTGGGCATTAAATAAATAGTTAATTTGATTAGAGGAAAAAAATGAATGATAAAGGGTTTATATTTGGATTATTTAAAATCCAATCACTTCTTTTGAAAATTGTAATAATTATTATTTGTGCAGTCCTCGTTGTTCCTTTGGTTATGGCTGCTTTTCCTCTGGCACGTTATATTATTGCGTTTATAGTGTGTTTTTTTATATATGAAACCGTTGAAAATGCAATAGGTAATGGGGTACTGACCTATATTATCACGCTTGTACTTATTTATTTTTTAGTGTGGAAGTATTTATACGTAACTTCTAGCCTAATGATGGTCTATTTGTTCCTTGGATTCGGAATGATGTCTGTATTAACCTGGGGAACTGCAAAGTTTAGTAAATAATTATTTTATTGATATCTGGGTTTTGTGTTTTTATTTTAATAATCTTTATAAACATCTTGTTTCCTAATATTTATAGCTTGGATCTATGGTGTAGCCTGGATAGCATGTAAGCTTGCGGAGCTTGCGACTCGGGTTCAAATCCCGATAGGTCCATACCTTTTTTTATCTAATCTCCTCTTGAGCCTTGATTTTACCTGAAGAAATCAACATATCTATTTAAAAACTATTAGATATATATTTTAATATATATATTTTATTCATATAAAAAACTATAAGGGGGAAAATAAAATGAATAAAGAATTTTTAATCACAACAATGGGTAAGAAATTACCAAAGTACTCAAAGGCTGAAATTAAAAGAGTAATTGATTTAACACTTGATTCAATCAAGACAATAGTTAAAACTAAAGGAAAACTTCAGTTAATTGGTTTTGGAACTTTCGTAGTTAGAAAGACAAAGGCAAGAGTAGGAAGAAACCCACAAACAGGTAAGGCATTAAAGATAGCAGCAGGAAAGAAGGTTGCTTTCAAAGCTGGAAAAGAATTCAAAGGAATGTTATAAGTTTTTTTGAATAATCGTATTAGAGGGAATTTTTTTCCCTTCTTCTTTTTATTTTTGTTATATTTGTTGGACAACTTTGTTGAACCATTTTCTTTTTAAATCTAACCTACTTATTGTTATATCATAAACTTATGTTGTGATAAACTATGAATGGATTTGATTCTAAGAAGTACGTTGATCTTGAAGTTAATGTAATTAACGAACGTGCAAATAAGTTTGATAGAGTTTATCTTGAAGTTGGTGGACACATTCTAAAAGATTATCATGCATCTCGTGTTCTTCCTGGATATCATAAAGATAATAAGATGAAGATTCTTGAAAAAATAAAAGATAATTCTGAGGTTATATATTGTATATATTATAAGTATCTTTTTTCTGCTATTAAAGATTATAATAGTAATAAAGAAATGCAAAACTTATTTTTAGAAGAAATTAAAGAATTAAGAAAAAGAGGGTTTAAGATTGCTGGAGTAATGATTACAAGAGTTGAAGATCCAAATAAGATTAAAGCTTTTAAAAAACTTTTAGAAAAAGAAGGGTTTAAAGTATATGAAGGTGCTGTAATTAAAAATTACCCTGAAGATTTAAAAGAAATACTTGGAAAAAATGGATATCAAAAGCAACCATACATTAAGCTTGAAAAAAAGATAATAATAGTTACTGGTGCTTTTTCAAATGCAGGAAAGATGGGTGTGTGCTTATCTCAAGTATTCTTAGATACTAAACATAATATTAATTCAGGATATTTTAAGTTTGAAACTTTTCCAATTTGGAATCTTCCTCTAAAGCATCCAGTTAATGTTGCCTATGAAGCAGCAACTGCTGATATTCAAGATATTAATATGGTTGATCCATATCACAGGCGTGCATATGGAATTAATGCAATTAATTATAATAGGGATATTGAAAATTATAAGATTCTAAGCAAATTAATTTCTAATATTGTTTCAAAGAATAATCCTATGAGAAACTATAAGTCTCCAACAGATATGGGAATAAACATAGTTAAGAAAGCAATCACAAACGATAGGATAGTAAGAGAAGCAGGAATTAAAGAAATAAAAGCTAGATACAAGAAGTATCTAAAGAGATACAAGCAAGGAAAAGAAAGCATAAAAACAATAGAGAGAATGAAAGAAATTCTTAAAAAGTTATAAAAATAGTTTAATGGATATAATTTAATAACTATCTATACCTATTATATGTGTGATGTTATGAAAATAGATGTGATTTTTGAAAAGCAATTAGAAGGTGGATATACTGTTTATGTTCCTCAATTACCTGGGTGTATATCACAGGGTGACTCAAAAGAAGAAGCAATGCAAAATATTACAGAAGCAATTGATTTATATCTTCCTGAATTATATAAAATGAATTTTCATGAGATTTAGCCAAACGTATGTTATATTTCTTGGACAGCTTTTGCCCACCAATTCTTTTAAAACCTTTGTTTCATAAATTATTTATAATTCCAATAAAAAGGAGTGAGTTTAATTTATGGAAAAAACAAAAATTGATGATAAGGGAAGAATTAGATTATCAAAACAAATAACTAACTTGTTTAAAGATAACTCTAGTTTAAGTTACGATTTCGATTTAATTAATTCTAAATTAATTATATCAACTAATTATAGATTAGCCCATCGCTGTTGATTCCAAGAATAGAATAACAATACCATCTTCTGTTAGAAAGTCATTAGGTTTCTTTGATAACGTATCTATCAGAGTAGATAATGATAGGGTGGTAATAACAAACTGAATAGTAGTTAATGGTCCGAGTTGTGTAGTGGTTAGCATCTAAGACTGTGGATCTTAGGACCCGGGTTCGAATCCCGGTTCGGACCCTTAAAATTACAAAATTATTTGTGGAGATGATTAAAAATGAGAGAAGTTATTGTTGATGGAAACAACCTAAGTATAGAAGATGTTGTTAATGTAGGTAGATTTGGAGCTATGATAAAAGTACCTAACGTAAATAAAAAAAAAGTGGAAGATAATTGGAATATGTTATTAGGCCTCTTAGATAAAGGAGAAATAATGTATGGTGTAAACACTGGAATTGGAGGTTTTGGAAATTGTATATTGTCAAATGATCTTGGTGGAGAATTATCTGAAAGAATGCTAAGAGCACACGCAGCAGGAACTGGTAATCCCGCACCATTAGAAATTGCAAGAGCAGCAGTTCTTTTAAGATTAAATACATTAGTAAAAGGTTATTCTGGTGTTAGGCTTATAATAATCAATAGAATTGTTGAATTACTAAATAAAAACATTATTCCTGTAATTTACGAGAAAGGATCTGTGGGGACATCAGGAGATCTAGCGCCTCTAAGTCAAGCAATGTTACCTATAATTGGAGAAGGTGAAGTTATATATAAAGGTGAAAGATTAGAAACAAAAGAAGTATTTAAAAAAGAAAATATAGAACCCATAAGATTAATGCCTAGAGAAGGGTTAGCATTATTTAATGGAACACAGTTTATGTCTGCCTATGCTTGTTTAAATATTTATGATACAGAAAGATTAATTAAATTATCACAAGCCTCTGGTGCATTAACAATTGATGTGTTAAATACAGTTACTATGGCCTTTGATAAAAGATTAATGGATTTAAGACCATATAAAGGACAGAGAGATGTTGCAGAAAATTTACTAAATTTAATAAAAGATTCAGAAATACTTGCACAAAAGAAAACAGAAACACAATCTTGCTATTCATTAAGATGTACTCCTCAGGTTACAGGAGCTTTTAAGGATGCTTTAGAGTATACTAAAAAACAAATCCTAATAGAAATAAATTCTGTTGTGGATAATCCTGTGTTTATTACAGAATCTGAAACATATTTGGCAGGTGGTAATTTTCACGGTGAACCAGTTGGTTTAGTAATGGATTTATTATCTATAGCTATTACGGATCTTGGTAATTTAAGTGAAAGAAGAACCAATAGACTACTTAATCCAAATCTTAATGGATCATTACCAGCTTTCTTAATAAAATCAGAAGGATTAGATTCTGGATTAATGATTGCACAATATACACAAGCAGGATTAATTAATGAAAACAAAATACTTGCAACACCTGCAACCATTGATAGTATTTCTGTATCTGGAGATCAGGAAGACCACGTGTCAATGGCAACAAATGCTTCTAGAAAGCTTAGAGAAATTATTAAAAATACACAAGCAATTATAGCCATTGAATTATTATGTGGTTGTCAAGCTTTGGATTTTAAGAGGCCATTAAAAGCTGGTGTAGGATCAGAAATAATTTATGAAGAAATAAGAAAAATATCAAAATTTATAGATAAGGACAGGATTTTTTATAAAGATATAGACAAAGTTATAGATATTATAAGAAATGAGGAATTATTAAATAAATTAGAAGAAAAAGTGATTTTTAAATGAAGATAAATATTGGTTTCTTTCAATTTAAATCGAAATTTGGAGATGTTAATTATAATTTGGAAAGAATTAATGATAATTTAAAAAATAAAAAAATAAATTTATTAGTTCTTCCTGAATTATATACAACTGGATATCTATTTAAAAATAAAAATGAACTGAAAAAATATTCGGAAGAAATACCATCTGGTAAAAGTGTACAAAAAATAAAAGACATTTGTAAAAATAATAATGTGTACATTGTTTGTGGGTTGCCCGAAATTAAAAAAAATAAATTATATAATAGCTGTGTATTAGTTGGTCCAAAAGGATATATTGGAAAATACCAAAAAACACATTTATTTTATAAAGAAAAAAACACATTTAATAAAGGAGAAACCAATTATAAAGTTTTTAAGACAGCTATTGGAAATATTGGATTAATAATTTGTTTTGATTATATGTTCCCAGAAATAGTTAGAACTTTAGCTTTGAAAGGAGTGGATATTATTTGTTGCCCCTGTTGTTTGAAAACAAAACCAAAAAAAGTTATGACCTGTATGAGAAGTAGATCTTTAGAAAATGGGATATTTACTATAACTGTTAATAAAGTTGGTAAAGAAAGAAATATTGATTTTTGTGGAGAATCAGAAATTGTAGATCCAAGAATGAAAGTGCTTGCTAAAGGTAATAATCGAGAAGATATCCAAATGGTTACCATAGATGTTAAAAAAGCAAGAAATAAAAATTATAATAAGTATAATAACCTAATGGGAGATAGAAGAAAAGAATTATATAAGCTTTAAAATGTTTGTGTATTAAATATAATAATAAAAAAGGTGTATGTGAAATGAATGATAATTTTGAATTAGATTTAGCAAAAGGATTTAGAGATTTCTCTCCTGCTGAAAAAATACTTAGAGATTCTGTTATATCAAAAATAAAAAATATTTTTGAAATATATGCATTTTCTCCTCTTGAAACTCCAACAGTTGAAAGATTAGATATTTTAGAAGCTAAGTTTGGAGCTGGAGAAGCGTCTGATGCTATCTCTGAGATTTATAGATTTAAAGATCAAGGGGATAGAGATTTAGGTTTAAGATATGAGTTTACATTTGCACTAGCTAGATACATAGGAATGAACCCTCAAACAAGATTGCCATTCAAAAGATATCAGATAGGCCCTGTTTTTCGTGATGGTCCAATCAAAGCAGGGAGATATAGGGAGTTCTACCAGTGTGATGTTGACACAGTTGGAGCCAGTGGAATGATAACTGATGCAGAAATACTTGCTCTTATCTCAGATGTATTCAAAGAACTTAAGCTTGATGTAAACATAGAGATGTCTTCAAGAAAGCTTCTTGCAGATATTTTAAATTTTGTAGAAATTCCAGAAGATTATCAAACAACAACAATTATTACAATTGATAAGTTAAAGAAGGTTGGAAGAGAAGGAGTAACTAAAGAACTTCTTGAAAAAGAAATATCTCAAGATAAGATAACTAAGATTCTAGATATCCTTCTTGTTGAAGGAGATAACCAAGGAAAGCTAAGCAATATACAAAAAATAATTGGAGAAACTGATGGAGTAAAAGAATTACAAGAACTTTTTAATTATCTTTCTGAATTTAACACAGATTATGTTTTCCTTCCATCCCTTGCTAGAGGATTAGGGTATTATACAGGTCCAATCTTTGAGGTTTTCTTAAAAGATGAGTCCATTCTTTCAGTTTCAATTGCTGGTGGTGGAAGATGGGATAAGATGATAGGTAAATATCTTAAGGATGAGAATAGAAATTATCCAGCAACTGGGGTTGCATTTGGTCTTGAGCCAATTATGGAGATAATTAAAGCTAGAGATGGAATGGAGAAGGAAACAACAGCAGATCTTTATATTATTCCAATCAAGACAGAGAAGCAAGCAATTGAAATAACACAGATACTAAGAAATCAAGGAATAAAGACAATGATGGATCTCTTAGGAAGAGCAATTGGAAAGAACATGGATTTTGCAAATAAATCAGGAATTCCATTTGTTGGTCTTCTAGGTGAAGATGAAGTTAAGCAGAACAAGATAAAGATCAAGAACATGAAGAGTGGAGAAGAAGCTCTTGTGGATATAAATAAAGTGAAAGATGTTGTAAGATAAACATCTTTCCTCAATTTTAGTTTAATTTAATTCCAATTATATGATTATCACCTTCCTTAAAATTAAATTCAATATTTTTTTTATTAATTTTTTTAATAAATCTTTCTTCGCTTATTTTAATAGATATTGATAGTAATATTTTCTTTTTATTGAACATTGGTTTGTTTGGAATAAACCATTCTTCAATTCTATCTTTTAAAATATTGAAGTTAACTTTTATCTTTCCAGAGTTCCTTTTGATCCTGATTATTTTTAATGGTTGAAATATGAATTCAAATCCTGTTTCATTGTTGTACTGTCTTATTATGTCCTCTATAGAAATTCCATTTAATAATTCTACACCTATAATTAAATTTGAATTAATAGATTTTTGTTTTAATCTATTAATAAAATCTATCCAATTATCATTATTAAATAAAGTTCCTCCGAGTATGATAAATGTTGTATTTTGAAATTTGGAAACATCAATATTTTCAAAAGAATCAATTATAGTTGTTAAATCTGATTTTTGAATTTTACTTTTTGCAATTTTCATAAGATCTTCACTAATGTCTACTAAAGTCACATTTTTGCTAGGTGCATTAATTAATTTTTTGATCTTATCTCCATTTCCAACTCCCAGAACAACAATATTTTTTTTGAGAAACGATTGTAATTCTTTTTCCTCTTTAGTGATTATCTTCAATTCATTTTTTGTGGTGTAATATTCTTTACTATTTAATACTTTCAAGAATTTTTTTGCACCCTTATTAACATATGAAAATTTAAGTAGGGGTTTACCTTTTTGAATATTTTTTTTAATATCCATTTTCATAGCCTTATCTTTAATCCAGTTATCTATATTATTTGACCTAACTGGACAAAAACCATCCATGTGTTTTTTAATGAAATTAATTTTGATTGGTTTTGCAAAATCAAAAGCTTTTTTAATATTTAAATTGAAACTTCTAATGTTAGGTAATACTTTTGATGTTCTTATGGCATGGGCGTCTAGTAATAATTGTCCATCAAAATTAATATCTATTCCGAATCTAAAAAAACCACAAATGTTTCTTTTGGTTAGTGGATCAAACACTTCAACTATGTGTTTTTCTGTAATTTCATCAGAAGTAGCTAATTCCTTGCCAGCGATAGGATGAAATACTAAATAAAGTGTCTTTAGTTGCTATTTGTTTGATTGCATTTATTTCATTTTGATTTTCATCACTAACAGTCATGTGTATTGCAATTCTATGTGTGTTTTTATTATTTTTTACAATCATAGTGTCTTTGAATACTTTTTGAGCAAGAGTAATGTTTTTTATAACTGTTTTGAATACACTTTCGTTAGTTCCACTTAGCTCAATAAACTTATCTTTCTCTATTGTATCAAGACTTAAAATTAAAGTTACATCTTTGGCTTTAAAGAACTGTAGAAGTTCTTCACTTAATAAAGATGAATTTGTGGGAATGTGAGTAATTAATCCATTCTTATGTGCAAGAGAAACAATTGCTTTTATTCTTTTATCAAGTGTTGGTTCTCCAGCTCCTGTAATTCCTAATACTTTAAACCCATTATTCTTTGCGGATAGTATTATTTGTTTGATTTCTTTTAAATTAAGATCTTGTTGTATTCTTAGGTTGTTCATTTCTCCTATGAAACACTTTTTGCATTTAAAGTTACATATTGGCTTTAAATGTATTCCAAAGAAGATAGGGTTATTGTCTTTCACCATATCCTCTGGAAATCCTCGTAATATACTTTTGTTCATATTTTGATTCCTCCTGTTTTTTAAAATACTACTTTAGAAATCAAAATGTGCTTAAATTAAAAAGAACTATTAAAATCTATTGGCTTGATAACTAAAGTAGTTTAGTTTTTAGTTAATAATACCAATAGGCATACTTATCAATAATGGAAAAAGAACCTAAATTAGATTTGTTTATTTTCATCATATTATTTCCACTATTTTATGCTTTAATAGATATTAATTATTTGGAACGTTTTATAAATATATCTTCATTTAAGGCCAGAAAGCTTAGAAAAAGCCAATAGATATAATTAACCCTAAAATATATCTTTAAATACTTATTTATCTTATATATTAAGTATAATTTATAGATATGTTAGGTATATTTATAGGTATTGATGTTTATGGCTGAAACTGAACTTAAAAAACAAGTTAGACCAATGTTTGAAAAGAACTGGCAGGATCATTATAAGATTAAAGCGCTTACTAATTTAGGTTATGAAAGAAAGATTTGTAAGAAATGTAAAAGAGCTTTTTGGACAAACACAAATAGAGAATATTGTGCTGAATCTAGTTGTCAATCTCGTGATTTCATTGGACATAAAACAAAAGGATATACATATCAAGAAACCTGGAAAGAAATTGAAAAATTCTTTAAAAAGAATGGACATGAATCAATTAAAAGATATCCTGTTATTCCTAGATGGAGAAATGATTTATATTTTACAAATGCATCAATTATAGATTTCCAACCATATGTTGTTAATGGTGAGGTTAAACCACCAGCAGATCCACTTATTGTTCCACAAACCTCCATTAGGTTTGGAGATCTCTCAAATGTAGGGGTTACAGGAACACACTATACAACCTTTGTTATGTTTGGTCAACATGCATTCAATAGTGATCCAAAGAAACCCTACTGGAAAGAAGAAGCTATTTCTCTAGATCATGAATATTTAACTAAGGTTATTGGAGTTAAGGAAGATGATCTTGTTTTTTTTGAGGATGTTTGGGAAGGTGGAGGAAACTTTGGACCATGTATGGAATATTTTGCTAATGGTGTTGAGCTAGGTAATTGTGTTTTCATGCAATATCAGGATATGGGTAAAGGAAAGTACGAGCAATTAAAGAAACCTGTTATTGATATGGGGGCAGGGTTTGAAAGACTTGCTTGGTACACAAATGGAACTCCAACAAGCTATGATATTACATTTGATGATGTTTTAAAATATTTAAAAAAGCATACTGGAGTAAAGTTTGATGATAAACTATTAACTGATTTTTATAGATTATCTGGAGAATTAAATGCAGATGAGGTTAGTGATCTTAAAAAAGTTCAGGAAACTATTGCAAAGAAACTTGGACACTCCAAAGATGAACTCTTCAAGAAATTAGATCCAGTTCATGCTCTCTATGCAGTTTGTGATCATACAAAAACTCTTCTTTACACAGGGACTGATGGCCTTCTTCCAAGTAATTCTGGTGGAGGATATAATCTAAGAATCCTAGCAAGAAGATTGTTTGATATTGATCAAACACATAATTTCAAACTAGATTTTAATAAGATATTTGAAGAACATGTTCATTCGTTGAAGGATTTTGATCCTAGCCTATCAAGAGGATTTAATACTGCCTGTGATGTGCTTGACGAAGAAAAAAAGAAATATTTACAAAATAAAGATAAAGCAGTAAGCAAGCTTGCAAGTATTCTTTCATCAGGAAGAAAGCTTGATACAAAGGACTTTGTAACAATGTACAAGAGCGATGGAATAACTAAAGAACAGATTGAAGAAGCTGCACAAAAGTTGAATAAGAAGATAGAACTTCCTGCAGATTATTTTGGGGCAATTGCAGAAAGTAATTTAACTGGAAAAGCAATAAAGGATGTTAGTATTATCCAGAAGCTTCTTGAAAAAGAAAACAAAGAAATAATTAAAGCTCTTCCAAACACAAAAAAATTATATTATGAAAATAAAACTGAATGCACATCAAGGGTTCTCTATGCATCAGAAAAATTTATTATCTTGGATAAAACAGTGTTTTATCCAGAAGGTGGAGGACAAACCTATGATTGTGGAACAATAAATGGTGCACACAAAGTAACAGAGGTTTATAATTATGAAGGAAAGATTCTTCACTTCCTAGATAATCCAAAGAAAATAATAAATCTTGGACAATCAATAATTTGTTTAGTTGATGATCTACGTCAGAAGCAATTAAGATGCATGCACACAGGAGCACATCTTCTAAATGCTGCTGCTAAGAAGATACTTGGTCAGCATATATGGCAGGCTGGAGCAAGCAAGGATGTTCTAGAATCTCATTTGGACATCACACACTACAAACCAATCACAAAAGCAGAGCTTGATTTAATTGAAGATCAGGTTAATGAATGGATTTTAGATGGAAGCAAAGTAAACATCTTTGAATTAGCAAAGGATGAAGCAGAAAAAAGATATGGTTTCAGGCTTTACCAAGGTGGAGCAATTCCCGGGAACCTTTTAAGAATAATTGAAATACCAAACATAGATGTTCAGGCATGTGCTGGGCTTCATTTAAATGAAATAAAGGACATTGGTATTTTTAAAATAATTAAAAGAACAAGTGTTCAGGATGGAATTGAAAGAATATTTTACACAACCCAGAAAGCAGCACTTGAATATATTAGAGAACAAGAAAAGCATTTAGAAAATTCATCTGATGTTTTATGTGTTAATAAAAGCGAACTTTCAAAAACGTTAGGGAACTTTTTTAAAGAATGGAAAGAACAAAAAAAAGAAATTGATTCTCTAAAGCATAGAATAGCTGAATATGAGTTAGATAATATTGTTAATACCCATGATAAAACAGTTATTGCTAAATTTAATCTAGATATCGCAGAAATACTAAAAGTATTCAAACAGGTTCAGGCAACTGAAAAATCAAAGGATAAGATTATTGCAATATACAATAATAATGGAAATGTTTTCATTTGGAAAGGCCCTTCATCAAAGGAATCAATAGATGGAATAAAGAAGGAACTTGAAAAGAAACTTGGTAAACAAATAAAAGGCGGAGGAGATCCTCTCTTCCAAGGAAAGTTTAATTAAGTAGGTGAAAGAACTTATGAGATTAAGTGATATCTTCAGAAACAGAACTGAAAAAATTAAGGTAAGAAACAAAGAATTGTTTGAAAAAAGTGAAAGATTCCATGAAGTGTTTACTGAGCTAACCCATAGGCATAAAAAAGAAGTTACTCTCAAGCAATATGATAGGCTAAGAAGATTAGTTGCAAATTATTCTAACTTTAATTTAATGTTTGTAAGAAAAGCAAATAATAGGATTTCATTAAAGGATCTAGATACAGATAGAATAATTGATATCTTTGAGATAGAACTTAGAAAATAAGAAAAGGAAAGAAATTAAATGAATCTTAATACGTTAGCAGTTGTTGTTCTTCTTTGTTTTGTTGTGGGAATACTTGTTGCTGTTTATATTTATCCTGATGAGAACACAACCATTGATCAAATAACATCTGATCTTAATGGACTAAAGGATGATCTCAACTCAAAAATTAGTGATATTAATACAACAAATATAGCCACAGAGATTGAAGCAAAGAAAGATACTATTTATTCTGATATTGAAAAAAGATATCTCTATGGTTCTGCGGATAGAAACTTAGATGTTCAAGTAATTTTTTGCCCAGAGGATGATTGTTCTCTTAAGCTTGTTGAATTAATTAATGAAAGTAAGAAATCCATTGATTGTTCAATATATGATGTTGAACTTTCAAGTATCTCTGATGCCTTAGTGGATAGAAATAAATTAGGAGTTGCTTTAAGAATCGTTAGTGACTATGAACAAGCATCTCAGAAAGCATCAAAGATTGGTGAACTTAAGGTTGGAGGAGCAAATGTAATTATTTCTCCAGAAAGTTATCCAATCATGCACAATAAATTTTGTGTGTTTGATAATGAGATTGTATGGGTTGGATCAATGAACTTTACTTTAAATGATTCAAGAAGGAATAATAATAATGTTTTGATTATTAATGATAAAGAGGTTGCTGATTTTTATACAAACAAGATTGATTATTTCTTTAGAGGCATCTTTAGTCCAAAAATTAATCCATCAATAGAAACAAATAAAATAGGAAATGGTGAGTTCTATTTTTGTCCAGAAGATAATTGTGGAGCACATGTTATTTCAATGATCAATGATTCTAATCTCTCAATTGAGTGTATGTTCTTTTCATTTACCTTAGATGATGCAGGAGATATAATGATTCAAAAGAACGTAGCTAAAAGAATTGTATTTGAAAATACCCAAAACAGTGTGTATTCAGAATATGATAGGTTAAAGGAAAAAGGGATTCCTGTTCTTTTAGATAAAAATCCACAAAACATGCACAATAAATTTTGTGTAATAGACAACAAGATAGTAATGACTGGTTCAATGAATTTATCAGTTAATGGAACTCAGAAAAATGATGAGTCTCTTTTGTTTATTTACAGTGAATCTCTGGCACAGGAGTATTTAGATTACTTTAATAAATATTGGAATGAATGGAATTTATAGATCATGAGCAAAAAAATTATTAAACCCAAAAAAATTAAAGTTTTTGAATTTAAAAAGTTAGAAAAGGTAAACCCCAGAGAAAATAAAAGATCTTTTCCAATCCCTGAAATCAAAATGAATAGGGAACAGGGGCTAATAAGTGCAAAAAGATTGTGTGCCCACTTCAAGATGGAAGGAAATGAAATTATTATTTATAGATTTTCAAATAATCTACGAGTCTTCTCAGAAAGTAGTTCAATAACCGAGATGACTGCAGTAATTAATAAACTAAAATATTTTGCTAAAAAAAATAATGTGAAACAAATAAGCATACCTGTTTTCTCAAAAGAACATTCAAAAATATTTACTTATTTTGGTTTCATGGAACCACCTTTAACTAAAATACAAGCCTATAACACTAAATTAAAATCACTTGGGATTAAGGGAATTGAAGAAATAATTGATAATAACCATTTTTTTGTGATGGATAATAAAAATAAAATAAGTGTTCTAGAAAACAAAGAACTACATAAATATATACCTTTTTGTGTATCTAAAGTAAATTAAATAATAATTAAGTAATAAAAAATTTATTTATAAATGTATTGCTACTTATATTATTTATATAATATATGGGGCTGTAGTGTAGTGGTTAGCATTTAAGCTTTGGGAGCTTACGACCCCCGTTCAAATCGGGGCAGCCTCACTCTTTATTTTAAATGGAAAGGTAAGCTATGCCCAAAAGAAAATCTCCAACTAAACACGTACAATTAAGTTTGTTTAATGGAGAGCACAAAGTTGAGTTGCCAAAGCCTCCAAGACTTAAAAAAACTAATTTTATTACATTAAGAGAGCGCTTTAATAAATTTTCAAATAAGGAAGATTTTCAAAAAAATAAGCATAAAATATTTGAAGATCTTAAAAGAAGATATAATAAATATGATGTAAACCATCATGAACAAAAAGAAATTAAATTTGGTAAAAACTTTATTGCTGATGTGAGAATAGATCTAACAAAAAGATTGAATCTAATTCAAGAATATCTAATTAATAATATAGAAAAGGAAACAAAACATAATATTCTTTTAAAGAATAAAGAAAACAAAGCACTCTATAGATTGATGTTTGTGTACAAGAGAGAAGGAATTGACCTCTTAAACAAATTAGATTGGATAGATAAAGATATGGATTATATTCATCAAACCGGGCCAACAGAATTAAGATTTGCGCGTAGCTCACAAGATGTTAATGAGATAAGTCAAGCAATTTCTGATAAAAGCTCAACCATTGATAGGAAAAAAGTGAAATTCATTGATGGCTATTGTACTTTCAGAGCAAAATATTCTATTCTTTCTGATATTAAATTTTTAAATGAGTTTGCTCCAAGATTTAATCTTAAGTTTGAAGAATCTAAAAAATTTTAAAATTGTTTTATTGAGATGAGAATATGCCAGGACCACTAAAACCTAGGGGAATAAGTCCAGAGAAAATAAGAGAAGCAGCAAAAAAAGGTGGCTTCAAAGCCTTTATAAGTTCTAGGGCAAAACGAAGAAGCATGGCATTGGAGCGTAGAAAAAAAGAACTTAATAATCTTTCGATTATTGATAAGGAAAATAAAATTTTATCCAATCATCAAAGATACTTTATTCAATTGGAAGAATTATATAATAAGAAATATATATCTTCAACTGAACCCTATAAACAATTAAGTTCAATTAAGAAACAATTACTAAATGATTATTTTTCTTTCCTAACTAAATTAAAAGAAGAAAATAGTTTACTGCGTTCTATGCTAACTCAAATAAAAGAAGCAAAAGCAGGTAATAGGGACAAACTAATTAGTGAATATTTGAAACGTGAAGAACAATTTCTGGAAAAATTAAAGACATTAGCTGATGTTTGGCAGAATAATAGAATGCGCACCTTTGGGCCTTGATTTCCAGTTAACCAATCCTTTTTTAAATAATTAGCAGATATAATATATTATTATATAATAAATATAGGTAATAATTTATGGTATCAAGCGAAGAATATAAGATTGAAGATTTTAATGAATGGTTTAATGATATAATCTTTAAGGCAGAACTTGCTGATCAAAGATATAATATCAAAGGTTTTGTTGTGTTTAGACCATGGTCAGTTTATTCCATTAGCTTGATGTTTAGATTGTATGAAGACAAACTAAATGATACTGGACATCAGCAGGTAATCATGCCTACTCTTATACCTGAAGAAAACTTTCTAAAGGAAGCAGAGCATGTTGAAGGATTTACTCCAGAAGTGTTTTGGGTAACAGAACATGGTTCTGAGAAGTTTGAAAATAAATATGCACTAAGACCAACAAGTGAAACTGCTTTTTATTTTATGTTTAAATATTGGTTACAGAGCTATAAGGATCTTCCAATGAAAACATACCAGAGAGCTAATGTTTTTAGATATGATTCTAAAGCAACTAAGCCTTTCATAAGAGGAAGAGAATTTTATTGGTATGAAACACATAATATTTTTGAAACCATTGAAGATGCAGAGGAACAGGTTCTTGAGGATATGCAAATAACTGAAGAAATGTTACATATTGCGTTTGGTATTCCATTTATATTTTTTAAAAGACCACAGTGGGATAAATTTCCTGGTGCAATAAATACTTTTGCTGCTGATGCAATTATTCCAAATGGTAGAGTACTTCAATTACCATCAACCCATGTTTTAGGAGATAAGTTTACTAAAACATTTGATGTTAAGTTTAAGGATAAGGATGAAGAAGTTAAATATGCCTATGGAACATGCTATGGTCCAGCAATTTCAAGAATATATGGTGGAATGATTTGTGTTCATGGGGATAAACTTGGTTTAAGATTACCATTTGATTTAGCACCAATACAGGTAATAATTACTCCTTTATACTTTAAGGATGAAGATAATGAAAAAGTTGAAAAATTAAGTATTGAGATTGCTGAGAATCTAGATAAGCTTGGTTATAAGGTTAAGATTGATGATCAAAAGGAAAAAACTCCAAAAGAAAGATTTACTTTCTATGAAATGAAAGGGGTTCCAGTTAGAATAGAGATTGGTCCTAAGGATATATTTGAAGGAGTTGCAACCTTTTTCAGACGTGATCTTAATGAAAAATATAAGGTATACCTTGCAGATATTTATGATGAAATAAAAAAAATAAAAGAAGAGTTTATTACAAATCTTAGAGAGCAAGCAGACATGGCTTTCGAAGAAAAGATTGTTACAGTTACAACCTATGATGATTTAAAAGAAGTTATTGAAAGTGATCAGGTAGCAAGAGTTCCTCTCTGTTCAATTGACATGGATGGGAAAGCCTGTGCTGATGATATTAAAGCAGACACCAAGGGTGGGGAAGTAAGAGGAACAAGAATGGACTATGAAGATGTTCCTGACGAAGAAGCAATTTGTGTGGTTTGTGGAAAGAAAGCAGATTGCATGGTCTATGTTGGTAAGAGTTATTAATTTATATTTTGTTAATTCATTATTCAGAAGAGGGGGTTTGTTATGAGTAATATTGAATATAATTATAAAAATCTTAATTTTATAACATGCTTGGGGAATGCATCAGGTCCCTGCTGTACTACTTTTGAAGAGTTATCTGAAATTGGTAAATCAGATGCAGGTGCAATTACAATAAAATCAGCAACAATTGAACCAAGAGAGGGGAATCCAAAACCACGTTATTTTGAGAATAATTAATTATCCATAAATTCTATGGGATTGCCTAATCCAGGTTACAAAGAACTTGCAGAAATGATTCCAAAACTTAAACAATATAATAAGCCAATCATTGCAAGTATTTCTGGTTTTTCCAAACAAGATTATCTAGAGATGATAAAAGAGTTTGATAGTAAAGGTGCAGATATTTTTGAATTAAATCTATCCTGTCCAAACGTTGTTGGAAAGCCACAAGCAGGATATAATTTTGAATATTCTAAAGATGTTCTTGAATCTGCAAGAAAATTAACAAATAAGCCAATTGCTGTCAAGCTACCTCCTTATTTGGATCAAGTTCACCAAAAACAAATTGCAGATATTCTAATAGATGCAAAAATTGATTTTGCGGTTCTAATTAATTCACTTGGAAATTGTTTAGTTATTGATCCTGATAAAGAAGAGGCAGTTATTAAACCCAAGAAAGGGTTAGGTGGACTTGGTGGAGATATTATAAAACCTGTTGCTTTAGGAAATGTGTTTGGTTTTTATCAATTATTAAATAACAAAGTTAAAATAATTGGATGTGGAGGAATCACAACTGGAACAGATGTGTTTGAGTTTATTCTTGCGGGAGCAGACATGGTTCAGATAGCAACTACCTATGCAAAAGAAGGAGCAGGTTCATTTAATAGAATATCAAAAGAATTACAGGATCTAATGCAAAAGAAAGGATATAAGAGTTTAGATGATTTTAGAGGTAAGCTCAAAGAAAAGTCTGACGAAGAATATAATTTTAATGTGAAATAAAAGGAGGAATAAATTATGAGTGTAGGAAAAGAAATCGCAAAGGTGTCTTTAAGTATAGGTTCAATTAAGTTAAGACCAAATGATCCATTCACCTGGGCATCAGGCTATAGAATGCCAATCTATAATGATAATAGAATGCTATTATTTTATCCAGAATATAGAAAATTAATTATTAAAGGATTTAAGCAAATAATTAAAAAAGAAAACATTGAATGCGATGTTATTGCAGGCACATCAACAGCAGGAATCCCTCATGCTGCTCTTTTAGCAGAATTATTGAAAAAACCAATGATATATATTAGAGATAAACCAAAGGATCATGGACTTAAAAATCAAATAGAAGGTCTAGATGCAGATAAAGATTTAGAGGGTAAAAAAGTAATTGTTATTGAAGATCTAATCTCAACAGGCGGTTCATCAGCAAAAGCAGTTCAGGCAGTGAGAGATGCAAAAGGGAAGGTTGAATATTGTTTAGCAATATTTAGCTATGGGCTTGATAAGGCAAAGAGTGAATTTGATGTATTACCAGAGAAGACAGAGGTAAGATCTATTCTAACCTATGATATTCTTCTTAAGACTGCAAAAGCAATAAATTATTTAACAAGTGATCAAATAAAATTACTTGCTAACTGGAGGAAAGATCCATTTAATTGGGGAGAAAAAAATGGATTTCCAAAAATAGAAAAGTGAGGTGAAATAATGAGGATTGATCCACACGTTCATTGTAGGGATGGAAATCAAAACTATAAAGATACTATTAAGCACATTTTCAAGGTTTGTGATGAACAGGGAGTAGATAAAATATTTGATATGCCAAACACATCCCCTCCAATAGTAAATGAGAAAGATGTAATTGAAAGATTAAATCTGGTCCCACAGGAAGCAAAGGAAAGATATCATTTATATATTGGAGCAACATCTAATCCAAAACAACTTCAGGACGCAGCAGAAATTGTAAAAAAGTATAATGAAGTAATTGGGATTAAATTTTTTGCTGGTCAATCGGTTGGAGATCTTGCAATTATTCCAGAAGATAAGCAAAAACTAGTTTACAAGACATTAGCAGAAAACAATTATAAAGGAGTTATTGCATTGCATTGTGAAAAGGAAGAATTTATTGATAATAGTAAATTTAATCCTAAAGAACCAATTACACATTCATATTCTAGACCAATTGTTTCAGAAGTTGAATCCATTAGAGATCAAATTAAGTTTGCAAAAGAATTTAGTTTCAAAGGCACACTACATGTTTGTCATGTGTCCTCTTCAGAATCAGTTAATCTAATTAATTCAGAAGAAGATATAAAAATAACCTGTGCAGTAACACCACACCATATTCTTTGGGACAATAGTATGCTAGGTAGGGAAGATGGGTTACTGTATAAGATGAATCCTCCACTAAGAGAAAGAGAAGAAGTTAATTCTTTAAAAAACGATCTTCTTAAAGGTAAAATTAATTGGATAGAGACTGATCATGCATCACACGCAATTGGAGAAAAGCTTTTCTCTCCATACATGTCAGGGTTTCCATCCTTATATCTTTATAAAAAATTTATTGAAGAATATTTGCCAGAACTTGGTTTATCTTCTGAACAAATAAATAAACTAACATATGATAACATAGTTGAAGTATTTAAAATATAAAAAAGGAGTTGATTAACATGATAGCAGATAAAATGTTAGATAAAATCGATGAAATGCAAAATCCTTGTGTTGTTGGGCTTGATCCTGTTATTGAAAAAGTACCAAAACATCTTCTCAAAGGAGATTCTTTTGAAGATGTTGCAGATGCTTTTAGAAAATTTAATTTTGCAATAATTGATAGTGTTGCAGATATTATTCCAATAGTTAAGCCACAGATTGCTTTTTATGAAAAATATGGGGTGCCTGGCTTAAAAGCATTTAAAGATATTGTTGATTATGCGCATTCAAAGGGAATGATTGTAATAGAAGATGGTAAGCGTAATGATATTGCAACAACTGCACAAGCATATGCTGATGGGCATTTAGGAGTTGTTCAAACAGAACTTGGTAAGAGGCCATCATTAAATGTGGATTTATTAACTGTAAATGGATATCTTGGAAGTGATGGGTTAACTCCATTTGCATCAGTTTGTAAAGAATTTGGAAAAGGTGTTTTCATATTAGTGAAAACAAGTAATCCTAGTTCAGGAGAACTTCAAGATAGATTAATTGATATTACTCCAGAAGAAGAAAGTAAATTGGTTTCTGATGGTATACCTATAAAAGATCACAAAACCACTGTTTATAATCTTATGGCTATTCAAGTAAACAAATATGCAGAACAGGATATTGGAAAAAGAGGATATTCTTCAATTGGTGCTGTTGTTGGTGCAACATATCCATCTCAAGCCGAGGAACTTAGAAAGATTATGCCAAAATCAATATTCCTTGTTCCTGGATATGGTGCTCAAGGTGGGAAGTCCAAAGATTTAGTAAATTGTTTCAATAAGGATGGATATGGTGCTGTAGTTAATTCATCAAGAGAGATAATATATGCTTATCAAAAGACTGACGATCCTTTGAAATTTGCTGAAGCATCAAGAGCAGCAGCACAAGCAATGATTAAAGATATACGTGGTGCTCTAAAAGAGAGTGGTAAATATCCAGCAAATTGGAAAGATTAATATCTCTCAGATAATATAAATAACATAATAAGAATCATTAGATTTGATTCTTATCTTTTTTTCTTATTTTTAAATCTTTTGTGTATTTGAGCGAGAATACAAAAGAATACATTTTTTAAATACATTGTATTCTTTTATATTTATGCCAATAAATTCAAAAGCTTCAAAAAAAATTGCAATTGTTGATTCATCTTTCTGGATAAACATAAATAGAGTTGGATTAATTGATAATTTATTAGAAAGATTTGAATTAGTCTTTACATCAAAAGTAGAAAATGAATTATTAATTAATTCAAAATTATTTTATACTCCAAGAGATATAATTACATACAATAGATTAAAAGAAATTGGTTTAATTAATATAAAAGACCCAGAGAGTATTTCAGCTAATTTGTATAATCAATTATGTAAAACCTCTGGAGAAATTCCAACCATTGCTCTTGCAATTGAACTTGATGCAGCAGTACTTGTAGATAATAGTGCTGCAATTGAATATTGTAATAAAAATAAAATATATATAATAAATACAATTAATTTTATTTTATATAATTATAAAATAGATAAACTAAATTTTGAGCAGGCTTTAGAAAAAATAGAAATCTTGAAGCCATTTGTTAGACGCAAATATATTAATCAAGATTTAGATTTATTAAATCAAATTAAAGGTGAAAAATATGGTATTAAAAAAAATAAATAATTTAAATTATAATATTAAAGAAAAGGCAAATAAAGAAAAAATAAATACATTAAGGTTAAGTGATAGTGTTACAGAGACAATATATTTGATTGCAAAAGAGGAAAATAAAACTAGATCAGATGTAATTAGAATGCTTTTAGATAAGAGTATTAGAGAATATAAATTAAAAAAAGCATTGGATTTATATGAAAAAGGGGAAATTGATTTCTCAACAGGTGCAAAGGTTGCGGATATGTCTGTACATGATTTTATGGAAGAGCTTAGAATATCAGGTGTTGGTTTACAGATACCTCTTGAAATGACAGAATACGGATTCAATAGCATGGTTAAATTATTTGGTGGTAAACCAATTAAGTTAAAGAAAAAATAGTTAATAGTTTCCTTTAAAACCTTTTGGAAGGTAATATTTATATGGAATTTACTATAGTTTGTGAATACTTTGATAAACTTAGAGATACTTCTTCACGTCTAACTATGACAACCATTCTTCATGAACTATTTACTTTATGTGAAAAAGAAAATATTAACAAACTAATTTATTTTTGTCAAGGAAAGGTTGGGCCAAAATATAAGGGATTAGAAGTTAATATTGGAGAAGCAACAATCATTTCTTTAATTGCAAGATATCTTGGACAGCCAGAAGAAAAAATCAAAGAAGACCTTCTGAAAGTTGGAGACCTTGGTCTAATTATTGAAAGCACTCCAGTTACTAAGCAACAAAAAACTTTATTTTCAAAGAATCTTTCTTTTTTAGATGTTTATGAAACCTTTGAAAAAATAACCGAAATTCAAGGAAAGGGAACCATTGAACATAAGTTAAAATTATTTGAATCAATTCTTTTTAATGTTAGTCAAAAGGAAGCAAAGTATGTTGTTAAATTTCCAATTTCATTTAGGTTAGGTTTTTCTGATTCAACAATAGTTGATGCTCTCGCTCTTCTAGATACTACTGTTGATCAAAAGATTGCAAAGGAAATAATTACAAACAAATATAATCAAGTTTCTGATTTAGGATTAATTGCAAAAATAATTAAAGAATCAGGAATGAAAGGGCTTGATAAAGTTGGTATTACTCCTTTCATCCCAATTAAACCAGCTCTCTGTGAAAGAGCAAGCGGTTTTAAAGAAATTATAGAAAGATTAGGTGAAGATAAAGAAGATAATGTAATTAAGTTTGGAGTAGACTCGAAGATAGATGGATTTCGTCAACAGATTCACAAGATTGGTAATGAAGTTAAGATATTCTCTAGAAATGAAGAAGACATGACTAGAATGTTTCCAGACATAGTTCAAGAAATTAAAAAAATAGATGGAGACTTTATAATTGATTGTGAATCAATTGCATTTGATCCTGATAACAATAAATATCATTCATTTCAAATAACAATACAAAGAAAAAGAAAATATGATATTGATGAAAAAGCAAAGGAACTTCCTTTGCATCTAAAGGTATTTGATGTTTTATATCTTAATGGAAAAGAAATGATTGATGTTCCTTTTGGAGAAAGAAGGAAGATAGTTGAAAGTAAATTTAATATCCCACCAATCATTAGACCAACTGAGCTTATAATCACAGACAGTGAAGAAGAATTAGAAGCCTTCTTTAATTCAAGGATTTCAGAAAACCTTGAAGGAATCATTGCAAAGGACCTTTCTTCCAGATATACAGCGGGAGGGAGAGGCTTTTCTTGGATTAAGTTCAAGAAATCCTATCAGGGTACCATAGATACCATAGATGCTGTTGTTTTAGGTTTATTTTATGGGCAAGGTAAGAGATCTGATAAGGGTCTAGGTGCATTGCTTGTTGGTATCTATAATCAAGAAACCCAGAAATATTATACTTTAGCAAAGGTTGGGACTGGTTTATCAGATGAACTTCTTCTTGAGCTTGGAAAGGAATTAGCTGATCTTAGAGTAGATAGAAAGCTAGATGAGGTTGTAACAAAAATAGAACCAGATTATTATGTAATTCCTAAGATAATTATAGAAGTAAACTATGATGAGATAACAGAAAGTGAGATGCATACTGTTTGTTTCAACAGAGATAAGGGAACAGGTTTAGCATTAAGATTTCCCAGACTGGTTAAGGTAAGAAGTGATAGAGAAGATAAGGAAACAACAACAGAAGAAGAAATAAGAAGATTGTTTGAATTGCAAGCACAAACAAACTAATTTTATTCAAAAAAAGAAAAAATATTCAAGCAACATTAGTATTGCTTGATTGCACTCCACATTATCTCATCCTTTGGATTTATTTCAACACCATTTGGTGTTATTTGACAAGGATGAACTGATTGTGAATGTTTTGTTCCTCTTAATTTTCTAATAAATACTGATCTGTTAGGTGGTATGAAATACATCATAATTATACCATCAACAACAAATTCTTCTATCCCAAATGCAGAAAAATCTCTACCATTAGTTTCTGCAGTCAACATTGTTGTACAATTAAGATCTTTTAGGTAATCAGTGAACCTAAATAATAGATTTCTAAGCTTACCTGGCTCAGATATCCAAGCACCAAATGCAGTTGTTGAGTCTACAGTTAGTCTAACTGCTTTAATATCTTTAACCATTGAAGTAATAATATCAAGCTCCTTATCTATCTGTGCTTCAATTGGTTTTCTTGGATCAATGTGCATTCTATATATTTTCATTAGATTTTTTTGTTCAAGAGATTTAATATCCCATCCAAAGTTTTCCATGTTCCATACAATATTCTTTAGATTATCTTCAACAGTAACAAGTAAACCTGGTTCTCCATATTTTCTTGCACCCTCATAAATAAAAGTGGTTGCTAGGATTGTTTTTCCAGAACCAGCACCTCCAGAAACCAGAATTGTTGCTCCTTTTGGAATTCCACCTTGAATTAATTCATCTAAACCTTTAACGCCTGTTGGAACTCTTTCCATATATCTTTCACCTTCAATTTTAATAACAATTTATAATAATATAATATAAACTAAATATAAGTTATAAGTAAGCTTTAAATTACTTTCCCTTCCTAATTAATTATATAAAAATTAGATAACCACAACCTTTTTAAATAAAAATCAATTTTGTTAAACTACATAACTTGAATTCAAGGGATAAAAACAAACTCTTTTTAAATCTTTTGCTATCTAATTACCTTATGTTCTTGTTTTTGGCAATATTCTTATCATTATCCATCATTACGCAATTTTATTTAATTCTAAATATATTTAAGAATAATAAAAAGACTATAGCCATAACTCTGAATTATAACTATTGATTTATTAAATTTAAATTAAAAGGAAGTGTTTACTTCATGGGCAGAATAAAAGGTCAAGGTAATAAAATTAAAATCAAAGAACCAAGAGAAGATGGTTTAGAAGATAATGATGAAATTGCATCCTATAGAAAAACAAGAAGACAAAGAAGATTAAAAGAAGAAATCAAACATAACTATATTCCTTCTCATGATGTTCTAACCGAAGAAGAGGTTCTTGAACTTGCAAAAAAGAAAATAGAACCAGATAAACTTCCTTTCATCTATATTTCTGATCCTGCTATCAGACACATGGAAGTTAAAGTAGGAGACGTTATTATAATTAAAAGATATAATCCACTTGTTGGAGAAACTGTTTACTATAGAAGAGTAATAGACGAATAAATTATTAAAATCAAAATTAAATGTGATAATGAATGGATAAATGGGCTTTAGTTGAATCTTATTTTGAATATGCTGGACCAATAAATCAAAGATTAAAATCCTTTGATCAATTTATTGAAGAAAAGGTACCAGAGATAGTTGAAGAACAATCAGTTATTGAATGTAATAATGAAGTTAAGATTGTTCTATCAAATGTTGAAGTAACTAGACCAGAAATTGTTGAAGCTGATAGAAGTGCTAAAGTAAGATTAACTCCAATGGAAGCAAGACATAGAAACATGACCTATTCTGGTTCAATTTATATAGACATTAGATTATATAGAAAGGATGTTTTGATTGATGAAAAAAGATCCTATGTTGGAGAAATTCCAATAATGGTTAAATCAAAATATTGTAATATATCCGGTCTTTCAAGAGAAGAATTAATTGAGATTGGAGAAGATCCAATGGATCTCGGTGGATATTTTGTTGTAAATGGTTCTGAAAAGGTATTAATCTCCCAGGAAGTTCTTGCACTTGATAGAATTTTATTAAACGAAACAAATGGACTAATTAAAGCACAGGTTATTTCTGTTAAGGGTGCATTTAAAGGTAAGGTAAAGATTGAAAGAAATCTTGAAGGACTTTTATATGTGACTTTCCCATCATCTCCTAGAAAACTAAGCTTAGTTGAGTTATTAAATGCACTTGGAATGACTAAACAAGATGATATTTTAAATGCATTTGATGATGAAAGAGTAATTAAGAATGAAATTTTATTAAATTTAGATAAGATTGAATCAACAAGCACAAATGATGCACTTGATAAGATTGGAAAAGCAGTTGCACCATCACAAACACAAAACTATAGACTTAGAAGAGCACAGGAAGTTCTTGATTCATTCCTTTTACCACACATTGGACAGAATAAGAAGGACAGACTTGCTAAAGCTCATTATTTAATTATCATGGCAACAAAGATTATTGAAAAAGCATATAACATAAGATCACAGGCAGATAAGGATCACTATGCAAACAAAAGACTTGAGGTTGCTGGTAAGCTAATGGAGCATTTATTTAGATATTCATTTAAGCATTTCATAAATGATTTGAAATTCCAAATAGATAGAACCATTTCAAGACATAGAAAATTAAATATTACAACAATTATTAGACCAGATGCAATTACTGAAAGAATTAAGTTTGCAGTAAGTACAGGCACCTGGGTAGGACAAATAACAGGTGTTTGTGCATTCATGGATAGAGTAAACTATGTTGCATCTTTAACAAACATGAGAAAGGTTAAATCAACTTTGGATTCCCAAAGGGAATTATATGAAGCACGTGATGTTCATGGAACCCATTGGGGTAGACTTTGTCCAGTTGAGACTCCTGATGGACCAAACTGTGGTTTATCAAAGAATTTAAGTATAATGGCAAGAGTAACAATGGATGTTAATCCAAAATTAATATCAGAATATTTAGATGTTTTAGAACTTGATAAATAAATTTAAAAGATGTGAAGATATTATGGCACAATCAAAATGTAAGATTTATGTTAATGGTGGACTTGTAGGTTTCCACAACAACCCAGCCAAGCTAAAAAAAGAGCTTGTTAGTAAAAGAAGATCGGGATTGATTGATTCTCAAATAAATATTGCTCTAAGAGAAGAAACCAATGAAATGTATGTAAACACAGATGGTGGACGTGTACAGAGACCATTAATTATTATTGAAAATGGAAAATCAAAATTAACTAAAGATATTCTTGAAGATATTAAAACTAAAAAAATGTTTTGGCCAGAATTAATAAAAAACGGAATAATTGAATACCTTGATGCTGAAGAAGAAGAAAATGCATATGTTGCACTTGATGATAGGGATGTAACACCAGATCATACTCATCTTGAAATATCAGGAACTGCAATTTTTTCAATAATCACATCAATGATTCCATTCGTACATCACAACATGGCTGGAAAAGCTATCTTTGGTGCAAAAATATTTAAGCAGGCAGTAGGAATTCCTGCAGTTAACTATAAGCATAGATTTGATACAGAAATGCATGTTCTCTATTACCCACAAAAACCACTAGTGACCACAAGAACAGAAAAAATGTTAAATATTGATAAAAGACCAATGATTCAAAATTCAATTGTTGCAATAATGCCCTATAAAGGATATAACATGATTGATGCCCTTATCATGAACAAGGGTTCCATTGAAAGAGGACTTGGTAGATCTTCATATTATAGATCATATTCTGCACAGGAAAATAGATATCCATCAGGACAGGCTGATGATTTTAAAGTTCCAGGAGAAACAACAATTGGTTTCAGAGGGGATGAGGCCTATAATAATCTTGGAGCAGACGGAATAGCTAATATTGAAACGTATATTAAAGAGGGTGGAGTAGTAATTGGAATGACTTCTCCTCCTAGATTTGTTGAAGAAATATCTGAGTTTGGAGTTATTTCAGAAGATAGACGTGAATCATCAGTAACTGCGAGAAAGCATCTTGATGGGCACGTGGATAAGGTTCTTCTAACATTAACCTTATCTGGAGTTAAGCTTTGTAAGGTTAAGGTAAGAACAACAATGATTCCACAGATTGGAGATAAGTTTTCTTCACACCACGGACAGAAGGGTGTTGTTGGTGCAGTTATTAATGAAGAGGATATGCCATTCACATCATCTGGAATTAAGCCTGATTTCATATTAAATCCACATTCAATTCCTTCAAGAATGACAATTGGACACATGTTTGAAACAATTGCAGCAAAAGCAGGAGCTGTTTCTGGAAAGGAAATAGATGGAACTGCTTTCTATTCAGATAAGGATGCAATTCAAAAACTTCTTTTATCACAGGGATTTAGAGAAGATGGAAAGGAAGTATTCTATGATGGAGTTACAGGAGAAAAAATTGAAATGCCAATATTTGTTGGACCTATTTCATTTAAAAGATTATATCACGTTGTAGTAAACAAGATACAAGCAAGAGATAAGGGTTCTATACAATTACTAACTAGACAACCAACTGAAGGTAAAGAAAAGGGTGGTGGTCTTAGATTTGGAGAGATGGAAGGAGATGCTCTTGTTGGACATGGTGCAGCAATGTTACTTCATGAAAAGTTAATGGATGATTCTGATCAACTTGATGTTTACATCTGTTCTGATTGTGGTGTGCTTGCTATTAATGATAAGATAAGAAATAAATTATATTGTCCAATTTGTAAGGGTGGAAACATACATGAGGTAAAGATAAGCTATGGTTTTAAGCTATTGCTTGATGAGCTTAAAGCACTTGGTGTTTTCCCTAAGTTAAATATTGGAGACAAAATAGATTAAAATTAGTTTTAAAAGAGAATGATTATATATGCCTATAAAAAAGATTAGATCAATTGAGTTTTCTGTACTTTCACCTGACATGATAAGAAAAATGTCTGCAGTTGAGATTACAAGAGCTGAAACCTATGATAAGGATGGTTATCCTATTGAAAGAGGAGTAATGGATCTTCATTTGGGTGTGATCTCTCCAGGGCTTAGATGTAAGACCTGTGGACAGAACATGAGAGATTGTCCTGGTCATTTTGGGCACATAGAATTAATTAGGCCTGTAATTCATCCTAAATTTTCTGATAAATTGTATTCTGTTCTTTCATGTACCTGTAGAGAATGTGGAAGAATCCTAATTCCTGAAGAGGACATAGGCGATCTTCTTGCGCTTGCATCAGATCCTGAAAAAGCAACAAAAGAAATAATGGGACTTGTTAAGGATAAAAAGAAATGCCCACATTGTGGAGTGGACATGCCAAAGATTACAATTGATAAACCAACTAACTTCTATTATAATCAGGAAAGATTATACCCTTCAGATATTACTGATTGGTTAATTAAGGTTCTTGATAAAGATTTATTTTTATTTGGATATTCTTCAATTTTAAAACCACAGTGGTTTGTATTAACAACTCTTCCTGTTCCTCCAGTAGCAATCAGACCTTCATTATCACTAGAGAATGTAATTACTGCAGAATCTGATTTAACACACATGCTACTTAATATTGTTAGAATTAACACCAGACTACAGGAAAACATAGTTGCTGGTGCACCACAAATAATTGTAGAAGATCTTTGGGATCTTTTGCAATATAACATAACAACATATTTTGATAATAATACTGCTGGTGTTCCACCAGCAAAGCATAGATCTGGAAGAGCACTTAATACCTTAGCACAGAGATTGAAAGGTAAGAAAGGAAGATTCAGATATAATTTAATTGGTAAAAGAGTAAATGCTGGTGCAAGAACAACCATAACCCCATCAACAGATATTAGAATTGATGAGCTTGGTGTTCCTGAGCAGATAGCAAACACATTAACAATGCCTGAAAAAGTAACTTCTTGGAACAAAGAATATTGTAAAGAACAAATTGACAAAGGATTTGTTGATTATATTATTACAAAGAATGGAAGAAGAAAAATTATTACTCTTGAAAGTAAGCAGGAATTAATGGACGGACTTGAAGATGGTGCTACAATTAAAAGAAAACTAAGGGATGGAGATGTTGTTATCTTTAATAGACAACCAACGCTTCATAGAGCATCAATCATGGGTCATAAAATTAAAGTATTACCTGGTAAAACATTTAGATTAAATCCAATTGCTTGTCCTCCCTATAATGCTGATTTTGATGGAGATGAAATGAATCTTCATTCTCCACAGAGTGAAGCTGCAGTTGCAGAAATCAATAATTTATTAATGGTTGATTCTCAAATTTTAAGTATTAGAAACGGATCTCCAATCATTGTTCCTGATCATGATATTGTTTCTGGTGGTTATTTATTAACCAAGAAGGATACAGTGTTTACAAAGAAGGAAGCAATGGAGATGCTATATTCCATAGGAATAACAGAATTGCCTACAGCTGATGTTGATAGAACTAAATATTCTGGTAAGCTTATCTTTTCTCAAATATTACCAAAGGATCTTAATATTGGATACTATAATAAATTGTTTACTATATTAAGAAAGGTTAAAGGAAAAATAAATCAAAAAGATGTAGACAAATATGATTGTTATTTCAAGGTTGAAAAAGGGCGTCTAATCTCTGGTGTTGTTGACGAGAAATTGTATGCTCCAAGAAATTTAATTGATGTTCTAGTAAGACACTATGATAAGAGGGTTGTTGTTGAGTTTTATTATAATCTATGTAAGCTTGTTTTCTATACCCTAAGTAAAAAGGGATTAACAATTGCTCTTGATGAATATAAAACTCCTGTTACATTGCAGGAAGATATTGATGTTAAAGTTAAAAAATTAATTGCAACCACAAATGGAATAATTAAAAAGTATGAGAGTAAATCACTTGCTCTAATACCTGGTAAGACACTTGCAGAAACATTCGAACTTGAAATGATTAAAGCTGCTGGTGAAACAAAGGATGATATTTCAAATAAGCTTCTTGCGCTTAAGTTTGAAGAAATGACAAGTGAAAATAAAATTGCATATAATAATTCCACATTAATTGCAAGTATTGGTGGTGCTCGTGGAAAGCTTGGTAATGTTGCAAACATAGTTGCGCTATGGGGGCTTGTTACAGTTAGATCAGGTAGACCAAAAGCAGGTTTTTCAAATAGATTCCTAAGTTCAAATGTTAATGGAACAAAAGCACTTATGGACTATGGTTTTGTAAAAAACAATTTCTTTAATGGAATGGAACCAAAAGAATACTTCATACACTCTATTGGTGGACGTCAAGGAGAAATTGATACAGGTGTTGCAACAAAGGTATCTGGATACTTATATAGAAGATTATCAAATGCACTTAAGGATTTAATAGTTAATGATGATTTAAGTGTAAGAACAGCAGATGGACAGGTTGTTCAATTTTTGTATGGAGATGATGGACTTTCACCAGATAAGGCATATCTTGGAAAGAACATAAATTTCTTCCATGAATAATAATGAATAACTAGGAAAATGTTAAAAAATAAAATTAAAAATTAAATAAAAAAGTTGATGGTTATGAGAGAATTACCGAAATTAGTTTTAGATAGAATTGAAGTTTATGCAAAAACTAAAAAGTTTAGTGATGCTAAAAGAAAAAAGCTAATTGAAATTGTTAACAATAGGTACAATAACTCATTGGTAACACCAGGAGACGCAATTGGTTTAATTGCTGCCCAATCAATTGGTGAGCCCGGAACTCAGTTAACTCTTAGAACAAAGCACTATGCTGGTTCTCTAGAAGTTTCTGTTGGTCAGGGAATACAGAGAGTTATTGAAATTGTTGATGGTCGTCTATCATCCAAGTATCCATCAATGAAAGTATATCTTAAACCTGAATTTATAAAAAATGAGAAAAAAGTAAGAGCATTTGCAAGCAATCTTGTTGATATTAAAGTTCAAGATGTTGGTAATTTTGATGAAAACTTTGAAAACAAAAGTTTATCTTTTGTTCTAGATGATGATAAGGTTGATGAAGCAGGAATTAATAAGGACACAATCATGGATCTTGTTTATGATAAAATTGATGAAATATATACCTCCAAAAGATTCGGAGATAGTAAGAAAAAAATAAATTTTGCATTTGATGCATCCACACCATTGTATACTATTAGAAAAGCTGTGCTAAAATGGAAAAATATTCCATTATTTGGTGTTAAACACATTGAAAAAGTTGTTGTTACTCAATCAGGAGATGAATTTGTAATTACAACAAGAGGAACAAATCTTTCTGAGATACTTAAATTTGAAGAAGTGGATTCACTAAGAACAATAACGAATGATGTTGTTGAAATTAATAAAACACTTGGAATTGAAGCAGGAAGACAGGCAATAGTAAGTGAACTAAGTAATACATTTATTTCAAACAGTATTGATATTAATTTAAGACATATATATATTCTTGCAGATCTAATGACCTTTGGTGGTCGTGTTAAGGGTATTGTAAGAACAGGAATAACTGGAGAAAAAACAAGTCCATTTGCAAGAGCTGCATTTGAAGAAACAGTTAAACACATACTTGCTGCAGCATTCTATCATGAGATCGAAAAACTAACAGGAATTACTGAAAATTTAATAGTTGGTCAACCAATCTCTGCAGGAACTGGTCTTGTTAAATTAACACTTGATCCAAAAAATTTGAAAAAAATGATACAGGCAAATGAAGAGGAATAGATTTAAATTCGTTTTTAAACATTTAGGAGCATAAATAATATATAATCAAATAAAATTAGGTGAACACATGCCAAAAAAAGGTGTTTCTAAAATTTATAAACCAGGCAAAAACAGATATGAGAAGGAAATTAAAAAATTAAATCCTTGCGTAGAAGGTATTGATAAAAATAAAATTTGTATTGAACTAACTAGACTTGCAGAAGTCTATCAACATAAATCAATCTTTAAGGTTATTTTTGCAAAGATGTTAGTTGAGTTAAAAGATGCAAAAACAAAAGAAAGTGCAAAAACAATTATAGATAAATACACAAACCTATTACAGGGTGCAGGAAGATAAAAAAAGGAAGCTAAAAATTATAATATAAAATGTGAATAATATGAATTGGAATAAATTTAATCAACAATTAAGAATAGCAGTAGATACTGGAAAAGTAATCTATGGTACAAAAGAAATAGTTAGAGAAACATTAGTGGGAGATCCTAAGGTTGTTGTTCTTGCAAGTACAGTTAAAGTACTTCAGAAAAAACAAATAGAACACTATTGTAAGCTATCTGGAACAAAATTGGTTTTATATTCAGAATCAGGTGTTGAACTAGGTTCTGTTTGCGGTAAACCATTTAATATATCTGTTCTTGGTGTTTTAAATATTGGAGAATCAAGTATTCTTGCTGTTATTGATGAAAAAGATGTTATTGTAGTTAAAGAGAATGCAAGAACAAAAGCAAAAACAGAAAAGAAAAAAGAAAAGGAACAAAAGAAAACTGAGAAAGAAGAAATTAAGAAAGCAAGAGAAATCAGAAAGAAGGAAGAGGAAGAAAAACCAATTCAGGATGATGAATTATTTAAGAATATTCTAAAGATCAAGAAGAAGTGAGTTATGCCTCCAAGAATTGCAAAAAAAATTAAACCAGTTCATCAGGTGGAATATGAAATGATGTTGCGTTCCATAGATCGCAAAAGAAAAAGATCTCAAAAATTAGTTGAGTTTAATAAAAAATATTCTGAAAAAATGAAAAAAGTAAAAGATAGAAATGCAAGTCTTGATGAAATAAAAGCAGAAATGGAAAAATATAGAATTGCATTTGGAAAATTTAAAGAAAAACTAAATATAGATAAAACTTAAGGTGAAGATATTATGAGTAGAGGAGCTAACGGCGAATTCGCAGCAAATAAAAACATTAAAGATAGAAAGAAATGGAATAAGAAAGATCCAAGATACAAAAGAAGTGTTAAGGTTAAAAAGAAATCTGGACTCCTTCAGGGTGCACCACAGGGAAAAGGAATTGTACTTGAAAAGAAAGGAATTACAGCAAGGCAGCCAAATTCAGGAATCAGAAAGTGTGTAAGAGTAAAATTAATTAAGAATGGTAAGGAATTAACTGCACTTGCACCAAAGGATAAAGCAATTAAGTTTATTGAAATACATGACCAAGTAACTGTTGAAGGTATTGGTGGACGTAAGGGTGGACCTGTAGGGGATCTTTGGGGTGTGAAATATAAGGTTATAAAGGTTAATGGACAATCACTAGAGATGCTTAGAACAGGAAAGAAGGAGAAATCAAAGAGATAAAGCTAGTTTTATTCTCTTTTTTATTTTTAAATATAAAATGGTGTTAAATTATGAAAATTTTTAATAAATGGGAAGCAAAAGAAATTATTTTTACTGATTTAGGTATTGCAAAATATCTTTGTTTGAAAGAAAAGATTATTCCACACACACATGGTGCAAGAAAGAGTACACCTGTGGAAAAAGCTAAGGTGAATATTGTTGAAAGATTAATCAATAAGATGATGAGATCTGGACAAGGAAAGAAAAAGCTTTCTGGGAAATTTATTAGAGGAAGATATGGTTGTGGAAAGAAAGATTTAATGATTAAATCAGTTGATGAGGCATTTGATTATATAAACAAAACAACTAAGGAAAATCCAATACAGGTTCTTATTAAGGCTATTGAGTTTAGTGCTCCTAGAGAGGATGTTGTTAGACTTAAAAGAGGTGGGGTTGTATCCAATCAAGCTGTTGATTTAGCTCCCATTAAAAGACTTGATGAAGCACTTAAAAACCTTGCTTTAGCTGCATTTTCAAAAACATTCAAAACAAGAAAGGAACTTCCAGAAGCACTTGCTGAAGAAATCATTCTTGCTTCAAAGAATGATCAAAAGAGTTATGCAGTAAAGAAGAGAGATGAAATTGAAAGAATCGCACAAGGTTCAAGATAAATAAAGAATTTTTATTCTTTATTTTCTCCTTTTTCTTATTTTTATATTATCTGTTATATCTATTTATAAATGTTTTCTGATTTAGTAATATAACTATGCCACCAATTAAACCTAAGAAAGTAATAAATAATAACAAACCTAAGTTTAGTGAAAGACTTAAAAAAACAGTTCAACTAATTAAAGATACCCCTATGGTTGTTAATAGAATTAGTAAAACAAAGAATCCAGCACAAACTTTATTTAGGTTAAATAGATACAAATTATATACAACTGCTGCAAAACACTATCCTAAAGCAAGTGAATTTTATTCAGAAGTGTTTAGAAGATTAGATAAGAAAGATGGTGTTAAATTTTTTATGTGGCTTCCTGGAATATTTTATGTTGGCCCATTTACATTGAGATTTAGGTTTAGAAGAACAGAAAGAATCATCTCTGATCTTGAGAAAAGAAATATACCTATTAATAAGATAATTAATAATGAAAGAGTAAGTATGAGTATTGCTCAATATGGTATTTTTAATTATAAAACAACAAAAAGTAAAGCCTATGAGGCTTATCTAAGCAAACTAGAAAACATTATTAAAAATAATAAATAAATCAGTTCTTAATTAAAAAAAATAGTTATTTAAATAAAATTAAACAAAGATATATATATGAAGTTTATTAGATTCTTTAATAAAATCAGAAAGGAAGATGTAAGCCTTGCTGGTGGTAAGGGAGCTTCACTAGGAGAGATGTATAACTCAAGTATCCCTGTTCCAAATGGATTTGTTATTCTTTCATCTACCTTTGATAGGTTCATAAGAGAAACAAAGCTTGATACGGAAATTTCTCTAATTCTAAAGAAAGTAAATCTAGACCATACAAAAACAATTAATCTTGCTTCAAAGAAGATTCAAACTCTTATTTTAGCAAAGGATCTTCCAAAGGACCTTACAAAAGAAATACTTTCTTCTTTTAAAAAACTAAATACAAAGTTTGTTGCTGTTAGATCAAGTGCAACAAGTGAGGATTCTAAGGATGCTGCCTGGGCTGGTCAACTTAATACTTATTTAAACACAACAAATAAGAATCTTTTAATAAATATAAAAAACTGTTGGGCATCTTTATTCACAGAGAGAGCTATATTTTATAGGTTTGAAAAAAAACTAGAAACAAAGCACATATCTGTTGCTGTTGTTATTCAAAGGATGGTAGAATCAGAAAAATCAGGAATTGCATTTTCTGTTCATCCAGTAACAGAGGATCCCAATCAATTAATAATTGAAGCTGGATTTGGATTAGGGGAAGCAATTGTTTCTGGTCAAGTAACTCCAAACTCCTATGTGGTTACAAAGAAACCACATAAAATCATGGACAAGAACATAAGTGAACAAAAAAGAGAGCTAGTGAGATCAAAAGGGAAGGATGCTGGGGGAATAATTTGGAAGGACATCCCAGCAGTGAGAGCAAATTCTCAAGTTTTAACAGATAAGGAGATATTAGAGCTTTCAACTTTAGTCCAAAAGATAGAAGATCATTATAATTTCCCAGTAGATGTAGAGTGGGCAATAGAAAAGAACAAGATATATATCACTCAAAGCAGACCAATAACAACCTTGAAAGAAAAAAAAGAAGAAAAGCCTATATTTGAACTTGAATTTCAGAGAGAAACTCCAATCTTTATGTTTGATATTTGGTTATATTCATATCTTAATGTTTGTAAGAATATATTTAAATGGAAAAGAGATATAACTAAAACCAATGGTGTTTATAAAGATGGTATTGTTAGTGGATACACTATAGTAAACAATATTGAGCTAATGAAAGAAAGTATAAATAAAATAGATATTAATAAATTAAACGAATTATTAACTGACTATTCATCAAATTATTTATTATTAATTAAAAATAAAAAAAAGGTTTATCATAATAAATTTATTATTGATTTGTTTTCTGGTTTTATTATTAATTTTATTTTAGGCGATCTTAATTCTAATAAATTGTGCCCAGTTGCATTAAAACTAAGAAAAGAAACAGAAAATCTATTTCCTTTAGTTCAAAAAGAATTGCATAATAAGGTTAAACACGATAACTATAGATATACTGAGATTATTGATAATAAAAAAATATCTTTGGTTGTATTAAATAAAAGAAATAATTGTATAGTCTATGAAACAAAAATTATTTTTAAAAAGGAAAATAAGATAAAATTACATAAAGAACATTCAAGAGAATATTCTTTTTCTAAAATGTATTCTTTGTATAGGAGTTTTTCATATTATTTTACAAAGATTAAGTTGATTAAACGAGATTTAAAATATACTTCTTTTATTTATTATGGAAAAGATCTAATTAACGTATATTATGATAACAATGAGTTATTAGCTGTTTTTAAAGAGATTGAAGTAAATGCAAATAATAATCCAAAGTTAGTTGATGAAAGTGTTAATAACTTGTTAAGGACCTTTAATATTTGTCTTCCTTATTTTAAAGGAAAAAAACTCACTTCTATTAAAGAATATAAGAAAGTTGTTGATAGCTTTGGAGAATGCTGGGCAGAAATCGCAGTTGTATTTGTTTTACCAGAAGACAATTTAAATGTGTCTAAAGCAATTAAAGAGAAAGCTTTATCTTTAAGAGAAAAAACACAGGAATATAATGAAGCACTAGAACCTATTTTTAAAGAGTTTATTGAAACCAATTTTCCTTATTTAAAAGAAAAATATAGGTTTATTCTCCCTGAGGAGATTATAAATGGAGATGTAAAAAATAAACCATTAATGTTAAAAAGAATAAAAGAGAGACAGAAAGGTTTTGTTTATTATCAGGGAAAGATATATACTGGAAATGTAGATAAAACGTTAGATAAATTAAATCTATATTTAGAAAAGCAAGATACAAAAGTAAAAGAATTAAAAGGACAGATTGCGTATAAAGGTAAAACAGAAGGGAGAGTTAGAGTAATTACTTCCCAAAAGCAAATATTGGATTTTAAAGAAGGAGAGATAATGGTTACAGCAATGACTATGCCTACTTATCTCCCTGCAATGAAGAAGGCCTCTGCTTTTGTAACAGATGAAGGTGGAATCACTTCACATGCAGCAATAATTGCAAGAGAGCTAAAGAAACCATGTGTAATTGGAACAAAG
>Ga0268276_1000708_pt1 | contig 37098 bp, 33 predicted proteins | sample saktaG_4_FD_190145 | JGI IMG/M metagenome (GOLD analysis project Ga0268276, IMG submission 190145) | Saline water microbial communities from Sakinaw Lake, British Columbia, Canada - sak_2010_1_5_45m | ecosystem: Environmental > Aquatic > Non-marine Saline and Alkaline > Saline ...
AGCTTGGGGTCTGGAACTCCACCGCATCAAATATAGGAATATCACAGCCTGCGATATTTTTAAGGTGGGTAACTATTTTGTCTGGTTTTAAAAATAAGCTAAAATCAACTTGCGGGTCGGCAAGCAAACTTACCCAGAGATCAATCGCCTGCCTTTTTTTAATCAATATTTGTTTCTTTTCCCGAACGGAAAAACTTTGCTGCAGGATTTCCAATTGTAACTGTTGTTTTTTTAATTGCAGCGTGGGCAGGTAACGCTGGAATTGTTTTAAAGCGTCACGCTGCCTTTTTAATTCGCCTTTAGTAAGCTTTAATTTCGCCATCTTAAAATAGTAGGGACGGTTCTCAAACCAATCTTAAACTGTCCCCTGTTTAGGGGACAGTTCTGCTTTGAGTTGAGAACCGTCCCTAGATGATGCTGGCCAGAACTGTTGAGTAATTGAAAATTTTATACCGGTTTCTTCGGGAGTAAAACAATCTGCCAAAATCCGCCAACCTAAATCCAAAGCCTCCTCCAGAGGAATATTTACCTTAAGCGACATCATATTTTCTTCAAAAAGAACGCCATATTTAAGCAGTTTTTTATCCCAATCGCTCATCTGGAATCCCATTGACTGCTTTTCCAATGTTTCCCTGTAATTGGCAAAAAGCTGGATCATCGTGTCCATGATGGTGCGATGGTCTGGCCGGGTTTTCCCGTTTACCTGTTGTTTTAGGCGGCTCAAAGAGCCGAAAGGCTCAATTGCTTTATTTTTTAGATAAAGCTGGCCTTCGGTAATATAGCCGGTATTATCTGGAACAGGGTGGGTAACGTCATCTCCAGGCATGGTGGTGACTGCAAGAATAGTTATTGAGCCTGCGTCTTCGAAATCAACTGCTTTCTCATAGCGCAAGGCCAACTGGCTGTAAAGATCACCCGGATATCCGCGGTTAGAAGGAACCTGCTCCATGGTAATAGAAATTTCTTTTAATGAATCCGCAAAATTAGTCATGTCAGTCAACAAAACCAAAACTCTTTTCCCTTTTAAAGCAAAATCCTCCGCTACTGCCAGGCTAATATCCGGAACAAGCAAGCATTCTACGGTAGGGTCAGATGCAGTGTGTATAAAAAATATACAGCGGGAAAGTGCGCCATGCGTGTTCAAGGTTTCACGGAAAAAAAGATAGTCGTCATGTTTTAAACCCATACCGCCTAAAATTATAATATCTATTTCTGCTTGAACAGCAATCCGAGCCAGAAGATCGTTATAAGGCTCCCCTGCGATTGAAAAAACAGGAAGCTTTTGGGATTCAACCAAAGAATTAAAAACATCTATCATCGGGATACCGGTGCGGATCATCTTATTCGGGATAATCCTTTTAACCGGATTAACAGAAGGGGTGCCGATATCAGCCAGGTTTTCAGAAAGCAACGGTCCGTGATCTAAAGGAATACCACTGCCATTAAATATGCGGCCTAATAAATCTTCGCCGGTAGCAACGCGCATTGGATGGCCCAGGAATCTTACTTTGTCTCCTGTAGATATGCCGCGGCTACCAGCAAAAACCTGCAGAGATACTTTTTTAGAGTCAATGCGAATAACCTGAGCTAAAGATATGCCGCGGCTAGTACTAATCTGGGCAATATCCAAATAGCCCACGCCTTGGGCTTCTACAACAATAACATCTCCGGCTATCTGAATAATATTAGTATAAGCTTTTTGCATTATTTTTTATCCTTACCCACAAAAGGGTGTTATTTTATCTTCTTCTCTTCCAAAAATATTTTTATCTGCTCTTCTATTTTTTTAAACTCCGCACTCCTGTATTCCGCAGAGTTCCAAGTGCGCATAAGCTGGCGCAGGGTTTGAAAAAAATGCAGAGCAGCTGGTTTATCATCTAACCTATATTCTGAATCTAATATATCGCAGATAAATCCCAATAAATAAATCTGCCTTTCTTTAGGGGCTGCCTGGTCAACTGCGTCAAAGGCATTCTGCTGTAGATAAACAAAATCAAAAAAATCCCCTTTTAGGTATTGAATGTAATCATTTAATGACGTGCCTTCTTCGCCAATAACTTTCATCATCTGTGCAATTTCATGGCTGCGGCGCAGAATAGCTTGGCCTTGTTCCTGATGTTCGGCCTTAACAAAACCATTATATTTACTCCAACTAATTAAAGGGTCTATTGCAGGATATTTTCTGGCATCTGAGCGCTCGCGTGAAAGCCCGTGGAAAGCACCGACCACTTTAAGGGTCGCCTGAGTTACCGGTTCTTCAAAATTTCCTCCGGCAGGACTAACTGTGCCACCTATAGTTACCGAACCATGGGCGCCTCCATAGAGCCTGACTACACCTGCGCGTTCATAAAAAGAAGCGATGCGTGATTCAAGATACGCCGGAAATGCTTCTTCTCCGGGGATTTCTTCCAGGCGGCCGCTCATTTCGCGCATGCTCTGCGCCCAACGCGAAGTTGAATCTGCCAATAACAAAACATTTAAACCCATCTGGCGGTAATATTCTGCGATGGTTACTGCAGTATAAACGCTGGATTCACGGGCAGCTACGGGCATTGAGCTCGTATTACAAATAATTACTGTGCGGTCAATAAGCGGTTTATTTGTACGCGGATCGTTAATTTTAGGGAATGTTTTTAATGTCTCAACAACTTCTCCAGCGCGCTCTCCGCAGGCAGCAATAATTACAATATCTACTTCTGCATGCCGGCTGGTCAATTGCTGCAACACAGTTTTTCCTGCGCCAAATGGCCCGGGAATACAATATGTTCCTCCGAGTGAAACCGGAAAGAGAGAATCAATCAGGCGCATTTTGGTAACTAACGGCTCATCTGGCCTTAATTTCTCCGCATAGGCTCGAATTGGTATTTTTACCGGCCAGATCTGCTGTAAAAAAACATCGTGGATATGCCCGTTATTATCCTTGAGTTTAGCAATTGGTTGTTTTAAATTATATCTGCCCGCTTTCGTAATATCTACTACTTCAAGGCTGCCAGAAAGTGAAAAAGGCGCCATAATATAATGCTTAAAAATTTTCTCAGGGACAAAACCCAGCCAGCTGCCTGCTAATACCTTATCACCTGATTTTACTAAAGGCGTAAAATCCCACTCTATTTCATCGGCAAGTGCCTCAAGATATACGCCTCGCTTAAGAAAAAACCCGCATTTTTTCGCTAATGCAGGCAGGGGGTTTTGTAAGCCATCAAAAATCTGGCCCAACAGCCCGGGGCCAAGCTCTACAGAAAGAAGTTCATTGCTAAATTCTACAAGGTCCCCGGCTTTTAAGCCCTGCGTGCTTTCATAAACCTGCATCTCTGCGCGGTTACCTCGCACACGGATAACTTCGGCCTTAAGACGCGCCTGATCATGAATGATATAAGCCACCTCATTTTGAACAATAAACCCATCGACTTGGGCAGTAACCATGTTAGCATTAACGTTAATTACTTGCCCGGCTCTATTGTTTTCCATAATTAATTTAGCGCTGCTGCGTTAAACAAACTTTCTTTATCCGCTTTTCGTATTCTATCCCAACGTTCCAAGATTTTAAGTTTTAGCGCATAGACCAATAAAAAATCAAAATCAAAATAATGGTTAATGCTTAAAGAGTCTAGAAAATTCCATCTTGCCAGATCCAAAATTTTCTCTGCTTCCAATATTGAAATGCTTCGATAAGCAGACATTGCTACATGGCTAATATGAGCTTCGGGTGACTCCGGAAGGCGCTCAAATTTTAATGGGTCAATTTTTTTCCTCCGGGCTCTTGCGCGCGCCAGCTCATTTCTTAAGGCTATCTCAAAATTAGCCCATTTCCCTAACGTAGTGCCTGAAACAGTATTTAATAAATAGGGCTCCTGGTAGCAGGCATTGCGTAAAAACTCAATTTTTGTTTCCGGAATTAAATCCTTACATTTAGCAAAAAGTTTATCTAAACTAAGCGGCAGCATAGTTGAAAAATTAAGCATTGGGAGGCTAGAAATCAAATATGTATAATAAGTACCCATTTATCAGGATTTTAAAATCTTAGCTAACTCAGGCCTTAGGGAGCCAGATATATACTCGGCCAAGGCTTGCGCGCTAAAATCAAAAATAGATTTACCGGCATCAAAGCTAATCACAAACCCGCTATCAATGCCTTCGGCGGCTTTTAAAATTATTTGCTTTTTTGTCTCCTGCACTAACTGCTTTAGGAATCCCATCTCCAGCTTTTCCTTATCCTGTTGGCTTAAAGAAACTATAATCTCCGAGCCTAAAGAAAGCGGCGCTTTTTTGATCAAAGAGCCGATAATTGCGGCTAATTCTTCCGCAGTTAAGGCTTGGCAAATATCGGCCTTAATTAACTTATCTAACACGGAATTAATTTCTTTTCTTAAACTGATTAGTAAATCCCGGCCCGCCTGGTTTAAAGAAGCCTGGGTTGAGTCTTCCAATCTTTTTGTCTGGCTATTTGCCTCTTCGATAATTTTCTTAGCCTGCATTTTTGCATCCGCAATGATCTTTTGGGCGGTAGTATCTGTTTCGGATTTTATTTGTGCAGCCTTTTCTTCGGCTTCTCTTATGCCTTCCCGCTGAATCCTTGCGATCAAGTCTTTAATTTCCTGCGCCATATAAATCTCCTAAAAGTTCTTCTGTTTTTGTAATTGGGTTATCTGCTTTTAAAATCGGCCTGCCGATGACCAGAAAATTACTCCCTGCTTTTACTGCCTGGCTGGCTGTAGCCGTTCTCCTCTGGTCATCCTTGATAGAATTATCGACTCTAATCCCCGGAGTGACAATTAAAAAATTTTCCTTTATTTTATTGCGCAAAACTGCTGCTTCATGCACGGAACAAACTACGCCATCTAGCCCACAAGCCAATCCAAGCTGTGCTAATTTTAACACTTCTCTTTGTCCGGCTTTCTGGCTGGTTAAAACCGTGACTCCAATTAATAGTGGTCGAGCTAACCCTGAAACTTCTGCTTGGCGCGCTGCCGCTTCAACTGCAGCCTTAATCATTTCATGCCCTCCGGAAATATGCAAAGTGAGCATTTTTACTCTGAGCCGTGTTGCTGCGGCAGTTGACTGAGCAATGGTATTAGGAATATCATAATATTTAAGGTCTAAAAAAATATCGGCGCCGGATTTATGAAGCATCTCAACAATCTTAGGGCCATAAGTAGTAAAAAGATGGCTGCCTACCTTAAAAATTTTTATTTTGGGATAAAGTGTATCTACAAACCCCTTAGCCTCTTCTATGGTATCAACATCTAGGGCAAGTATGATTTGAGCACCCTGGTTTTTCATATAGCGGAATCCTTGCGGCTACAAGGGCCTGGTTTACTTAAGCCCTGCATTCTTTTAATCTTCCGATTATGTTGCTTAACTCCTGGATCTTGTTCTCCGTCATATATTTTTTTAATCCGGAAATGATTTCCGTGCTAACCCTAGGATTAATAAAGTTTGCCGTTCCTACGCTAATCGCTGTCGAGCCGGCAATAAAAAATTCCAAGGCACTTTCAGTATCTATTATACCACCCATGCCAATAATGGGAATTCTAATTTTATTATACACCTCCCAAACCATTCTAATCGCTACTGGCCTTATCGCCGGCCCGCTAAGTCCGCCAACCAATGAGCCTAATTTAGGAATGCGTTTATTTACGTCTATGCTCATTCCGCTGAGCGTGTTAATTAAAGCCACCGCGTCACTGCCCGCTTTTTGCGCAGCTAAAGCAATGTCAGAGATCAAAGCTACATTCGGAGATAGTTTCGTAATTAAGCATTTTTGCGTAAGCTTGCGCACTACGCTGACTAATTCATAAGTATCTTTGGCATCCTGAGAAATTAATTTATCCTTTTGCAAGTTAGGGCAAGATATATTTAATTCAATTGCAGACACTTCGCTTAATTTATCCAGCTGTTTAACTAGAATTAAAAATTCATCCGGGGTTTCTTCGGCGGCGATACTAACAATAACCGGTATGGCCAATTTTTTCAAGAAAGGGATTTTTTCTTTAATAAAATTATCTATTCCGGGATTTTCTAAACCAATGGAATTGAGCATGCCGCTTGCTGTTTCGCAAGTGCGCGGTGGCAGGTTTCCACGACGCGGCTTGATAGTAATAGTCTTGGTAACAATAGCACCGAGCTTTTTTAAATCAATAAAATTTTTAAACTCTTCAGCATACCCAAATGTACCGCTAGCCACCATTACCGGATTCTTGAGCTCGAGTTTTCCTATATTTACACTTAAATTTGGCTTAAGCGGCTTTACCATATTAATTCCTCACTTGAAAAAACAGGTCCATCCTTACACACTCTTTTATAGCCGGCCTTGGTCAAAACCGCACAGCCCAGACAGGCTCCGATTCCGCAGGCCATATGCTCCTCTAAAGAAAGCTGCGCGCTAATTTTATTTTTATGGGCGATCCCTGCTAAGGCTTTTAGCATAGGGTGAGGCCCACAGGCATAGATGGCCGATGGCCGATGGCCGATGGCCGATGGTAAAATGCTTTCTAGCAAATCAGTAACTTTTCCCCTAAATCCGAGCGAACCGTCATCCGTGGCTATTCTTAAAGTACAGCCTAAAGATTTAAATTCCTGCATACAGAGAATTTGATTCTTTGTCTTGGCTCCAATTAAAATCAAGGGCTTGCTCAATTTTAATCTCTCTGCCAAGAAAACTAGCGGCGCAACCCCAATGCCACCGGCAATCAAAATATTCTTAGTATTTTTCGATTTAGCTGATTGACGATAATCAAAACCGTTTCCCAGCGGGCCAATGATATCTAAAAACTCTTGCGGCTTTTTTCTAGATAACGCTTGCGTGCCTTTCCCCAAGACTTCATAAATAAGCTTCACCTTAGAGGCTTTTACTCGATGAATGCTAATTGGCCTTCTTAACAATGGGTCAAGCCCGTCACTAACCCTGATATTGACAAATTGTCCCGGGCAGAGGTGCTTAGTAATTATCTCTGACTCAAATTCTAAATGCCAATAATTACCGGCAAATCTTTTGTTAGAAATTATTCTTCCCTTTACCTGTACTATCCCCATATCTTTTATCAGTTCGCCTGCTAAGTAAAATTATCAACATTGTAAACAAAACAAATATTAAAAATAACCACAGAGATTGCTTAAGGTAAATCCTAAGGTCTTCTCCAATAATACCCTGCCATGATTCTACTAATAAAACAAATAAAAGCAGCGTAATAATTGAACCAATCTCTTTTTTAAACCAGGCTATCTTTAAGGGTAAATAATCGGCTATGTCCAATTTAACCATATTTGATAATGAGGGAAAAATACGCGGAACTTTTTCACAGTATTCTTTGTATGTATCCGGAAATGTTTTTTGGAGCTTTTTCTCTTCTTTATAGATAAGTAAAAGATACCGGATAATAAAAATTAAAATAAAAATTACCATCGCCAGCCATTTAAAAATCGCCAAGACCACGCCTAAGCCTATTAAAAATATACCAAAATACATGGGATTACGCACAACTTGATATGGCCCATTCTGTATTAATGCCTGGCTTTCGCGGGAATGTTCTGCCTTGTATCCCCGCGCAGAAACCCGGATAATTTGGCCCGAAAGAATAAGCACAAAACCTAAAACCACTCTCCATTCTTCCCAAAGGCCCCCTGAATAGCTGCGGAAGAAAAATCTGGGAAAAAATGCAACAATAATGAGAGCAAAAAATATAATTACTCCGTTAAGTTTAAGTCGTTTTTTCATATATCAATTTTGACAGGTAGCGCAAAAATAAGTACCCCTGCCTCCCAGTACGATTCTTTTTATCGGCTTTCCGCAGACAAAACAAGGTTTATTGGCCCGCCCATAAACCCGATGAAATCGCGAATAGTTGCCATTCTTTCCGGAAACTCGCACATAATCATCTACCGACGATCCTCCGTATTTAATTGCGCTTTTTAAAACCCCTTGTATTTTTTTATATAAAACTTGTTTCTCTTTTTCGTTTAAACTTTGTGCGGGCCTCTGCGGGTCAATTTTAGCCCGGAATAAAATTTCAGCAGCATAAAGATTACCAATCCCGGAGATAAACGATTGATCCAGAAGTAAGGGTTTAATTTTAGTTTTCTTCTTAGAGAGCATACCTTTAAAGTTAGAAAAGGTCAAATCAAATGGTTCGGGGCCAAGGGTTTGGACAAATTTTATTTTTTCCCAATCGGAAACCAAACGCAATTCCCCAAATAAACGTTGGTCATTAAAATCCAAAATCCTTCCACTCTTAAAATAAAAGGCTACCCGGCTGCGGCTTGAGCCTCCCGGATAAACTAATTGCCCAGACATCTTCAGGTGTATCGTCAAAGCCCGGCCATTCGATAACTCAAGAATTAATAGTTTAGCGCGCCGCAAAATATTTTTTATAGTTTGCCCCTCTAGGTGTTTTTTAAAAGCTTGCGGTCCGGGCTCCCGGATAACCTTAGGGTTATGCACACAAACCTTGATAATTTTTTTACCCAAGATTGTTTTTTCCAAATCTCTTCTTATCGTCTCAACTTCTGGCAGCTCTGGCATAATAATCCTGCAATGATTTAACTTTAAGCTTTTTCTTTAACAATACTTCTATTCCGCTTACTGTGGCAAGCGCCCCAAATATGGTTGTGGTATAAGGTATGCCGCATATAATAACCTGCGAACGAATCTTTACTTCATCAAGCCGCGGTATTCTCCCGGATGTAGTATTAATTACCAACTGAAGTTTGCCTTCTTTCATTAAGTCCAAAACATTGGGATTGCCTTCTGATATTTTTGGCAGAACTTTTGCCGGAATATTGCTTTTTACTAATGTCGCGGCTGTACCGCTTGAAGCATAAATCTTAAAACCTAAATCCTTTAGTCTCTTAGCTATTAAAATAATATTCCTTTTATCGCGGTCATTCACAGAAATAAATACACTGCCTTTCTTCGGTAGCTTTTGCCCGGCAGCAAGCTGACTCTTAATATATGCCTGGCCAAAATCAACGTCAATACCCATGACCTCGCCCGTAGATTTCATCTCCGGCCCAAGAATTATATCTACTCCCGGAAAACGATTAAAAGGAAACACAGATTCTTTAATTGCTACATGTTTCGGAATGACCTCTTTAGTAAACCGGAGGTCCTTTAATTTCTTTCCTAGCATAACCTTAGTTGCCAGTTTTGCCAGCGCTACCCCGATTACCTTGGAAACAAACGGTACCGTACGCGAAGCGCGGGGGTTAACCTCTAAGACATAAACCTTGCTGTCTTTTACTGCATACTGTACATTCATTAAACCCACTACATTTAATTCTCTAGCCATATGAATTGTCGCCTGACGAATTTGTTTTAATATTTCGCTAGATAAAGTATACGTGGGAAGTGACATCGCCGCGTCTCCGGAATGCACTCCAGCCTGCTCGATATGCTCCATAATCCCGCCGATTATAAAATCCTCTCCATCCCCGACCAGATCAACATCGACCTCTATGGCGTCCTCCAGAAATTTATCAACCAAAATAGGATGCTCGCCGGAAACCTCTGCTGCTTCTTTAATAAATTTTTCTAATACCTTCTCATCATAGGCAATTTCCATTGCCCTGCCCCCTAATACATATGAAGGGCGCACCAATACCGGATAGCCGATCCGATTAGCCACCTCTTTTGCCTGCTGGAATGTAAATGCCGTACCATTCACCGGCTGTAAGAGATCCAGCTTATCCAGCATTTGTTTAAAACGCTTGCGATCCTCAGCGATATCAATACTATCAGCACTTGTTCCCAAAAGATTCACTCCTGCCTTGCGTAACGGTACTGCTAAATTAAGTGGCGTCTGCCCACCAAATTGCACAATCACACCAAACGGCTTTTCCCTCTCGATAATATTCATAATATCTTCGAAGGTAAGCGGCTCAAAATAAAGGCGGTCAGAAGTATCATAATCAGTAGAGACTGTTTCAGGGTTACAATTAACCATAATACTCTCCACGCCTTCTTCCCGTAGAGCGTATGCCGCATGGCAACAGCAATAATCAAATTCAATCCCCTGGCCAATCCGATTAGGCCCACCGCCTAAAATAATTACTTTTTTCTTCATTATGAGTTCTCTTCTAGAATCTTCTGAACCTGTTCAAGCGCTTCATCAATAGTTGCAACTTTAATAATACCCTTAATATCCCATGAACCAAGGCTGATTACAGGAATTTTAAACTGTAAACAGAAGGCAATTTCAGAAAGTGTCCCGGCTTCACCTGGAAGCGCCACAACAACATCAGCAGATTTAACCACAAGAATATTCCTGGCAAAACCTAATCCACTAGGGATAGCTATATCCACAAATCCATTGGCATCATTTCTATCATAACTCGGTATTATACCTATAGTTAAGCCGCCTCCGGCCTTAAAACCTGAACAAACTGCCTTCATTACTCCACCTAAACCGCCAGAAACTAGAATATCTACCACTTTAGCAAGTTTTTTGCCTAAATCTTGGGCTAAATCATCCATTTCTGTATTACAACGATGTCCACCAATCACAGAGACTATTTTTTTCATATTTCTTATTGCACCTGGTAAGAATTCCTACCTGCTGTCAGGCGGGAACCTATACACTCAAGAATCTTTGCGCCTGGACAGAATCGAACTGTCACCACTAGCTTCGGAGGCTAATGCGCTATCCGTTGCGCTACAGGCGCGTATTTTATTTGCATCTGCTCCTGTGGCGAGCTCCTCGAACCACAGACCCCTCAAAACAAATTCAACTGCTGCTCGCTTTTTTTCTGCCCCTCATTATCATCGAATATAGAAATTGTGCCATATTCGCCATCAAATCCTGCTTTTATATCTACTTTCCCTGCGCGCACACGCAAAACACCATCAACAATTTTAGGGGGTAAACTTTTAAGCAGTTCCTCTTTTGAAGCCTTCAGTAAAATATTAAATTCAGTGCCAAATTTAGCTAAATAAACGCGGTAATCCCTTTCTACGTTTATAGATGCCTTACCTACACCTTTTGCTTCAGCAATTATTTCAATAAAAGGAATTAGATTTTTAAAAGGAATAGAATTATCCGGCTTAAAATCCGCAGGCCGGTCAGCTAATTTCTCAACCCGATTAACCACTCCAACAGTTACGGGCTTACCGCACTTAGGGCATTTTCCGTTATGCGTTTTGGTTTCCTGCGGTGACCAACGAATACCACAAAGCCTGTGGCCATCATAATGATACTTGCCTTCCTGCGGAAAAAATTCTATGGTGTATAGAAATTTTTCTTGATCTTTGGTTTTTAACACCTCTCTTATGGTTTTATAATCCAAGTGGCAATTAAAAACATTGGCTTCGCGGCCGATTTTCTGGGGCGAATGCGAGTCGCTGTTAGAAATTAACGTAAATCTATCTAAGGCGCTTAAACGCCAATTCATCTCCGGATCGCTTGATAATCCGGTTTCAAGAGCAAAAATCTTATCCGTTTGTTTTTCAAAACATTCTTCAATTTTATCGAACCCGGACATCGAACCAAACAGGCTAAACCACGGGGTCCAAATATGTGCGGGGACAATCATACAGTTCTCATCAATATCAAATACAATCCGCGCCAGCTCTGCGGCATCTAAGCCCAATATCGGCCGGCCGTCGCTGGCTAAGTTTCCAATTCTGCCTAAGCGCTCATTTATTTTATCTACGCTTTTGAACGTTGGGCTGAAAATCAAATTATGAATACGATATGTGCGTCCATTTTTGGAATAAATACTGCTTACTTCGGCGCCAAGCATAAAATAAACATCTGCATATTTAAACAAACCATTACCACAATCCTCTAGGGTATGTTTTAATTCCTCTAACCACAAGTGGTGGGTAAAATCACCTGTACCCATTAAGGTTATGCCCTTTAATTTTGCCCACTCGGCTAAATGTTTAACATCCATATTGCGGCTAGTTGCCCGAGAGTATTTAGAGTGGATATGAAAATCTGCAATAAATTCCATTTTTATTTTTTATATACTACCTTTCCGTTACAAATCGTATATTCAACTAATCCTTTTACCATCCTGCCTATAAAGGGTGAGTTTTTTGATTTTGAAACAATACTCTTTTTCTCAAGAACAAATTCTTTGTTCGCATCCACAATAATTAAATCCGCGTCAGCGCCGATGCCTAAGGTGCCTTTATCAATCCCTAAAATATGCGCCGGATTTAGCGCTAAATTCCTAATCAATTCCTGCCAGTTTAATATTTTTTTATCAATTAGCTCCATGATACTTACTACTAACCCGGACTCAAGGCCAATTTTGCCGAATTCCGCGCGCTCAAACTCAATATCTTTTTCATTTTCCGTATGCGGGGCATGGTCTGAAGCAATCGCATCTATAACCTGATTTTTTAATCCGGCCTTTATTGCGGCCACATCTTCCTTAGTCCTTAAAGGAGGGTTAATTTTCATGTTTGTATCATAATCAACAATATCCTCGTCTGTTAAGGCAAAATAATGCGGAGCAGTTTCACAGGTAACTTTAACCCCTTTTTTCTTAGCAGCAGCAATTATATTTACTGATTCCCTGCAGCTTACATGCGCAATATGCACTGAAGCGCCGCATTTGGCTGCTAACTCAATATCCCGGCTGACTCTTTTATATTCTGATTCATTGGAAATGCCGCGTAAACCCATACGCGTGGAATTAAAGCCTAAATTTATTACTCCTTTTCCGGAGAGTTTTTTATCTTCGGAATGGCATATCGTTAAAAGTTTGACTTGTTTTGCTTTTTTAAATGCCTCAAACATCAGCTCGTCGCTATCCACAGAACATCCATCGTCGGATATAGCAACAACGCCGATTTTCTTAAGCGCTGCAATATCGCTTAGCTCTTTACCTAGGCGTTCCTTAGTAATCGTTCCGCAAATAAACACATTAACTAAAGCGCTTTTATTAATTATCCCCTGTAATAATGCAATATTCTCTGCACAATCCATTGCCGGCTGAGTATTGGGCATAGCTAAAACAGTAGTTACTCCGCCTTTAGCTGCGGCAGCTGTTGCGCTTGCCACTGTTTCCTTATCCTCTCTGCCTGGCTCGCGCATATGCACATGCATATCAATAATACCCGGAGCAACAATCCTATTTGTGGCATCAATTATCGTCTCAGCTTTTGTTTGAATATCCTTGGCAACTTTGGATATTTTTTTACCCTCAACTAAAATATCCAGGATTGCATCGATTTTATTTTCTGGATCAATTACCCTACCGCCTTTTATCAGTATGCTCACCCAGCCCCTCCGTTTATACTCCTCTTAACCACTTGCTTTGGCCCTTGAATACTACAATCATAATATTGCTACTTTGTCTCTGTATCAACTGTGCTTCCAATATAGAAAAAATCTCAATTGAAGCCCCTTAAGAATATAAACATACCTTATACATGAGGATGGGCCGGGTCCCTGGCTTGACTAACCAGGAATAAAACTGCCATTCTTACAGCAATACCGTTGGTTACCTGCTCCAAAATCACCGAGTTTGCCCCGTCTGCAACCGCACTAGACATCTCAATCCCCCGGTTAATCGGCCCGGGGTGCATAACTACGATGTCTTTTTTAACCTTGGCCAGTCTTTCTTCAGTAATCCCGAATTTTTTAAAATAATCCAGCTGTTCAGGAAATGCCGCGCCTTCATCACGTTCAAACTGCATCCTCAAAACATTCACTGCATCAGCTTTTTTTAAAACCTCGTCAATGTTGCTGGAAGTTTTTGCGCCAGTGGACTCTATACCTACCGGAAGCAGTATCTGCGGGGCACATAGCGTAACATTAGCTCCTAATTTAACCAGGCCCCAGATATTTGAACGGGCAACCCGGGAATGCGCGATATCTCCGACAATTGCAACATTTAGGCCCTTTATTTTTCCCATTTTTTCCTTTAATGTAAAAATGTCCAAAAGTGCCTGAGTAGGATGTTCATGCCAGCCGTCTCCCGCATTAACCACGCTGATATCTAAAGTGCGGGCAAGCATGTTGGCTGCACCTGAACAATTATGCCGCATAATAATAATGTCGGCTTTAAGCGCCTGAATATTTTTACCGGTATCAATTAAAGTTTCGCCTTTGCGTACGCTAGAGGTTTCCGTTGCGATATTGATTACGTCTGCGGAAAGCCGCTTGGCCGCCACCTCGAAAGATACGCGAGTGCGCGTGGACGGCTCATAAAAAAGATTCACCGCGGTTTTACCGCGTAGGGCAGGAACCTTTTTGATTTCACGGGTAGAGACTTCTTTAAAAGACTCAGCTGTATCTAAAATAAGCTCGATCTCATCTTTGCTTAAATATTCAAGGCCTAAAAGGTCCTTTTTTGTCCAAGACATTATTTCACTTATCTCCCAAACTGTGCTTATCTCGCTTGGCAGGGACAGCCTCTGCTGCTACAGTTTATTTTTCTACTATAACTACTTCATCCCTGCCGTCAAACTCTTGCAGCCGTACCTCTACGGACTCTTTATTAGAAGTAGGAATATTTTTGCCGACAAAATCCGCCCGAATAGGCAACTCGCGGTGCCCACGATCGACCAAAACTGCCAATTGTATAGATCTAGGACGGCCGAAATCAATCAACGCGTCTAAAGCCGCCCTAATTGTACGCCCGGTATAGAGCACATCATCAACCAGCACCAAGTTTTTATCATTAATATCAAAATCTATTTCTGTTTTACGTACGAGCGGCTGGCCGCTAGCTAAAGCTAGGTCATCCCGATAAAGCGTAATATCCAGGGCTCCGGTCAAAACATTTACACTTTCAATTTTCTTTATACATTCGGCAATACGCTCGGCAATATAGACTCCGCGATTCTTAATGCCTACAATGCAAACCCCTGAAATACCTTTGTTTTTTTCGATAATTTCATGGGCGATTCTCATAACCGCTCGGTTGATTCCTTCTTGATCCAGTATTTTAGCTTTTTCTTTCATGTTTTACCTATCGACCTAGCCTTATCCCTCTGATTTGTTGTGGCCTCAATAAAAAAATACCCCTGGCTTTCTTTGCCAAGGGTCCATTTTGCCTTAATTCCATTGTTTTCATTTTCTTTACCTTGCCAGCTTCACGGAGCTGGGCTTAAAGGTCCTTTGTTTATTAATTTTATCACAAGCTACCTCTTTGTCAAGGCTAAATTATAATTGCAAAAGAATTCCCTTAAGTGTATTGTAATGCCTTATCCGCCATAAACATCTCTGTTTTTGTTCCCATCATGATTTCCTCGGATTCTCTCTTCTCAGGCCTTTTTTAAATATACGGTTAAAACAAAAAACGGCCATACCTAAGATAGTTGCCCAGGCAATTATCATTAATATCCATCCACTAAGCCTCATAATATCCCCCTTTAATGATTTGTTTTTATTAAACTATCCTGCAGGATGTATTAAGGCAAAAATAAGAGCAAAGATTCCCAGCGTAATCAACGATATAAAAATAACCTTAATCATGCGCATTCCTCTTGTCCTTCCTTAAAAAATAACACCATTCAACTATAGTCAACCAGATGGCGGCCCCCCCAGATTTATTGTCCTAGGCAAATTAAAAAATCTGCGGGCCCGGCAATTTAAAATATGTTATAAATTAATTATATCTCCGGAATTATATAGCGATAAAAATAACAAAATGTATTCTTTAATATGGCGAGTAAGTAAAAAATTATTCTTAATATGTTCTCTACCATTTTGTCCTAATTTTTTGGCATAATCCGGGCTGTGTAATAATTGTTTTATAGAAAAAGTGGCCCCTTCAATAGAATGGCACAAAAGGCCGGAATATTTATGCCTTACCTGTAAAGGAATACCGCCAACACTAGAGGCGACCACGGGTTTGGCCTTCCAAAGCGCCTCTGCAACTGTTAAACCAAAACCCTCCTTTATTGATTTCTGGATAATAACATCCGATGCCCTCTGCAAAGCATTTACCTCTATATCATTTTGAGGCAAGAGTAATATATGAATATCCTTATCCGCATTGGCCTTATTCTGAACCTCTTCGAGCACCTTCTGGCCTTCCGGATCATCAGTAGCCGTGCCTCCGGCTAAAATCAGCTGACAATCAATATAGCGCTTAACCTGCAAATAGGCATCGATAACCCCTGAAGGATCTTTTAGATAATCAAAACGGGAGATCTGCGTAATAATTGGTTTATCTTTAATAATCTTATATTTCTTTAAAACTTCATCGATGGTCTCTTGCGGCAACTCTTTATTCTTGTCGCTTAAAGGGTCGATGGAAGGTGCGATTAGAAACTGCCTTATCGGCAACCTTTGAGCAAAACTTGGCGCGGAAAAAACAGCAGAATCATATCTTTCAATAAAATCCATCAAAAACTTCCAAACTTTCTGATTAGGATCAGATACATCGATATGGCAACGCCAGATCCATTTATTGTCTTTCTTTTTTTCAATTAAAGCTATCGGCTGAGGGTCATGCACAAAAACAATATCGGCAGAAGTATCTAACTCATCGATGTTCCTTTTGCTGGTCTCCGTAAAAATATCAAAATCACGCTGGTCGATTATCTCGGGCCTTCCGTGCAAGGCATTGTGGAATTTCTTCGTTACTGAATAAAAATCCTGGCCTCCCTTTACCAGATCCCACTTGGCGTCAATGCCCAATTCCCTAAGCAGAGGCACCATGCGAGTCAGAATCTCGGCAACTCCGCCTCCTACGGCTGTAGAATTAATATTCTGCACACGCTTACCCCCCATCTTCTGGGCAAGCATTTTAATCTCATCAATTGTTGACTGGCCTACAATCGAGATATAATCATCTATTTTTATCATATTAAACAGAATTCTTGTTCCTTATTAAATAAATAATCTTGTTCCTTAAATCCTCCAGCGTATAGGTATAGGGATCAAGCCTGGCTATTCTATCAGCAAGCTGTTTATCTCCTATAGTTGTCTCGATCCAGTTTGAAAAATCATTTACTTGTTTTTCAAGCCTAAGACGTGCTTCAAAAATATGAAAATATATCGAATCAATGGTTATATTCTGAAGTACCCGGGTAAACTCCTCTAAATCGTGCACAACATAATTAGTACAAAAGACAAAACTAATTGATTTAATGAAATAGAACTCTTCTCCGCTGCGCGAGAACCTAAGTTTTGCCAGAGGATTAACCTTCAAATATTGTTCTATGGTGGCCACAATTTTTTCTCTTAAGCTGCTGATGGCGGAAAATTGCATCGTATCAATACTAGCCAGTCTTTCACCTAATTCATCCTCACCTAAACAATCAGCTACCCAATAAGAAAAATCATTGGGTGGTTCGGGAGACAAATACTGATGTTGCTGCAGAAATCTATGAGTGTGGTGATAGATTGAAGATCCCGGAACGCTCTTAATAAGCCCGAGCAATTGACCCAAAGTAGATGCCCGTAATCCGGTCAACTCGGAAAGGTGCGACCTTGCATAAAAAACAAACGGGGGTTTTTCTTCTAAAGAATTTCCCATGCGCTCCCCTTATTTAATGCTTTCAAAACCAGTTCTAAAAAACGCCTTACCTGGAGAGTATCCTTAAAATAATACTGGGCGGCAGAATCTTTTTTTTCCCCAACGCACATAGTAATTCCTATTTCTCTCAAAGCAACAAAAGCATCCTCATCGGTTAGATCATCGCCAATATACATTGGAAGTACAGAACGGCATTGCTCCCTGAAATTCTCCCTAGCTAAAAGCCATAAGGCTGCTTTACCCTTATCTATCCAGGAGGTTGGCCTAATATCAATAGCCATTTTACCGGGTTTAATCGCAATACTCCCTTTTACCAGGTAATCGATAACTATTTCATGAAAAATAGTTTTCACAAGCGGGATATCATCTTTTTTCACAAGTCGATAATGCATACACAAAGAAATACCTTTGTTCTCAATAATAACTCCGTTGATTTTAGCAAGTTTAGCAACCAATGAGCCTTTTATCCTCTCTATTGTTTTCCTATACAGGGGAGAGACAGTTGCCTTATAACTCAATTGCGGACCCTGGATTTCTAAGCCATGATTACCGGAATAAATAATATCCTCTAACCCAACTTGCTTCTTAATATCACTTAACCCTCTTCCTGAGATAATCGCAACCTTACAATTAGGTTTTTGGCACAACTGTTTAAGAATATCTTTCATTCCTTCTGAAAATATGGCCTTATCCGGAGTGCTAGCAATAGGGGCAAGCGTACCATCATAATCTAGGAACAAAAATAAATCTCTGTTAAAAAGCTTATTCTTTATTTTCTCTAAATTATCGAAGGCATATTTCATTCAATTAACCCTTTTTTTCCTGTTCGTAATTTATCGCTCTAATTGGATAAGGAATATTAACGCCTTCCTGCGCATACCTATTATGTAATCTCTTAATAAATTCATGTTTTATTAAATACTGATCCACAAATTCTTTGGCTCTTAATATGACTGTAAATTTTATACTAGAATCGCCAAAAGTGTGATAGCGAATAAACGGCTCAAAATAAGAAACCCCGCCGCTTACCTCTGCCATAACGGACCTGGCCACTTCACATGTAATTCTCTCAACTGTTTCCAGGTCACTCTTATAATGAACGCCCAGGTCAACTAATACCGCCATTTCCTTATCCGGTAAATAATAATTTGTAACAATTGCCCTACTTAATTTATCGTTGGGGATTAAAATCAAATTATTGGGTAGCATTTTTATTTTCGTGGAACGCCAATTTATATCAACTACATAACCTGCCTCTCCCGTTTCAAGCTTAATATAATCACCTACTCTTATCTGCCTGGCAATTGTTATATGAAAACCCGCAAAAAGATTTGCCAGCGTATCCTGAAGCGCCAAAGCAACGGCTAATCCCCCTATCCCCAGGGTCGCCAATATGGGAGCTATCGATATCCCTAAACTATTAAGAATTATTAATATGCCTATTGCGAATATAAATATCCTAACAACGGTCTGTGTAAGCGCAGTAACAGGTATTGACGTATCAATTCTAGAGGCATAAAGCTTTATCATCCCGGAAGCTATATTTGCCAGGACCATCATTACGGAAATGACCCCTAGCACAAGAATGCTTCTATTAACAATATTAACAATATTCTCCGAAAGGCTCGAAAATCCTAGCGCAAAATATAGGCCCAAGATTAAACATAAAACCATAAAAGGCCCCTTAGTTGCTCCGGAAATAACATCATCAAGTTGCATAGATGTCTTTTTCGCCCAAAGAGAAAGCCGATTAAAAATAATGCTCCTGACAATTAACCCGATGATCAAAATTACTATAAAAACAATCAACGGCATAAAAATCCCGGTTAAATTAGTAAACCTAAGAAATAAATCGCTGTTCATCGGCCAATCTCCTAAAAAACTACGTTTTCTTCAAAGCCGTAAGCTCGGTAATAATACTGGCTGCCCAACGGTAAACATTATTTTCACTTATTATCTTACGCATGTTCTCCATACGCCTTATTTTTTCTTCTTTAGGCATTTGGATTGCCAGTTTTATACTATCCGCAAAATCCTCAATCGAATATGGATTAACCAGAATGGCGTCATTGAGTTCACGGGCTGCGCCGGTAAACTGGCTTAAAATTAGGCTTCCCGATAGATCAGTTCTTTCCACAATGTATTCTTTAGCTACCAAATTCATTCCATCGTGTAAAGAGCTAACAATACAAATATCTCCTAACCTATAGTACGGCTGAATGTCTTCCTGCGAGAAATGCTTCTTAAGATAAACTATGGGCTTCCAGTTACCATCTATATGTTTCCAGTTAATTTTTTCAACCAATTCATCAATCTCGCCAATTAAATCATGATAACGCTTAATATGCGTACGGCTTGGCGCAGCCAGCTGAATAAACACAAATTTCTTTTTGTATTCCGGATATTTTTCCAAAAATCTATCTATTGCCAGCATTCTCTCTACTATGCCCTTGGTGTAATCAATTCTATCTACGCCGATTGCCACAATCTTATCCTCAAGCTCAAACTCTTTCTTTAGCTTTTCAACCTGGCGCATAGAATCAATTTTAAACGAGTCTTCGCTAATCTGCGCTTTAACACTTATGGGGAATGCCCTGATGAAAGTTTCTTTTCCGGACCTGACGACGCTAAATTTTTCAGTATCTACGCGAGATTCTAATAACCTGTTAGCAGTATCGAGAAAATTATTACAGTGGCTCTGCACATGAAAACCAATTAGGTCGGCGCCCAGCATTCCTTCGAGAATCTCATTCTGGTACGGGCAGATCATAAAGGCCTCCGGGGTTGGCCAGGGTATATGCCAGAATAAAGCAATCTTTGCGTCCGGACGCTTATCTTTTATCATCTTAGGCAAAAGCGTGAAATGATAATCCTGCACAAAAATAAACGGGCTCTTTACAGGTAGCTCTTCTAGGACACTATCGGCAAATTTTTGATTTACTTTTTGATACATGCGCCAATCAGCTTCTTTAAACATCGGGCGGGTATGTGTATTATGGCATAGGGGCCACAGGCCTTCGTTTGAAAATCCATAATAATAACCCTGCTCTTCTTCTTTGTCCAGCCAAACTCTTTTAAGGATGTAACGATTATCATTGGGGGGCACACCAAGCTTATCTTTAGAATTGACAAACTTTCTATCAGAACTGCCGCTTCCATGCGCAACCCAGGTACCACCACAAGCAGACAGTATCGGATGTATTGCCGTAACCACGCCGCTTGCCGGCCTTATACAGATAGATTTGCCTAAAGCATCATCAAAAACATGCATATATGGCTCTCTGTTAGAAACAACAAAAAATGAATCGTTTCCAAGCTTTGCATGGACTAAATCCTTAAGCTTCGCCTCAGTCCACAATTCTTCTTTTTGTAAACGCACGTGCGCCTCATCTGACATTGTCCTGCGCGCCACCCTTAGGCTTAAGGCGACCTGCTCTACTTCACTAATCAACTTACCAAACTCCCCCTTTTCAGCAAATGGCCGTAATTTGTCGATATCTCCTCGCTGAAAATGGGTAAACCATTGAGTTAATCTGCGCACCGGCATAATAAAGATTTGTCTCTGGATTAGGAAAGTAACTAAAACTATCAATAATATAAGAACCGCCGAGGAGGTGCTTATTTTTCTCCATAATTCTGCCATTGTAGTAAGCATATAAGAAGTATCATAAATTACCTCAACCATCCCCAAGACACTTCCTTCATCATTTAAAACGGGTAAAATATAACTATATACGGAATATTCCCTGAATTTATCCAAAGCTCCCCGCGGATTCTTTGTTAATAAAATATCCTTGATATACGGCCTTTCTTCCTCTTTTAAGTCGGAGAATCGTTCAGTGATGGCTAAAATTTTGCCATCTTTATCATAGATTACACAACCTTGCAATCTTTCTCTTTTTTGAAAACTCTCAACTAATCGATTGGCCTGCTTCAAATCATTGTTAATAAGAATATACCTGGCAGAGAGCTCTAAGCTTTCACCCACGGATTTAGCTTTTCTTTGCAGGTCATCCATAAGCTTTTCTTCCGTGAAACGAGCTTGCATAATGCCTGAAATCGTAAATCCAAGCGCCACGATGATTAATATTGGCAGGATAAAGAGAAGAATTCTTTTCATTTGGTTGCCCTCATTAATAAAAAATACCACCCTACATTCACACGCAAGATGGCGGCCCAACCACCTAAAAACCCCTAGGAATGTTTTTCATATTCCCAAGACCTTTTAAATTAAACATATTATTATATATTATAGCCTACAATGTAATAGTGGTCAACCACTAAACACCTTGCCTAAAAATATTAGCCTAGCTTACCTATAAACTGGCGAGTTGCAGATATTAAACACTAACCGCAGAGACAAGAGTTTAACGAGCACATTTATAGAGTCGACCTAAAAATTATCCCATTGATGATATCTTATCTTTGGCCTCGATTAATCCTGAAGGGGCAAGCCTGTCTATGCCTTTTTTCTATAAGCCCTAATAGAATTGACTTCTCGCTGATAATCAGCAAATAATCAACTTGGATATTCCCCGATGTTTCTTGAGCTACTTTTAAATATTAAATAACGATTATAAACTCACCGCGGGGCCTGCTTTTAGAAAGCTTGTTCTGAATAATCTTGGGGCTAGCGTGCAGAATTTCTTCAAATTTCTTAGTTAACTCCCGGGCGACTGCAATCTCTTTATCGCCATAAACCGTATCTATGTCTTGGAGGCTAGCCAAAATCCTATGGCAAGATTCATAAAAAACCAGGGTAGAGCCTAATTTTTTAAGTTTTTCCAACTGATTCTTGCGTGCGCCTGAGCGGTTAGGCAAAAACCCGGCGAAATAAAATTCATGGCAGGGCTTGCCTGAAAGCACAAGCGCATTCACAAATGCCGCAGCCCCTGGGATAAAAGTCATCTCTAGGTTGTTTTTTATCGCCAGGTTAATTAAATTATACCCGGGGTCAAGGATGCCTGGAGTGCCGGCATCAGAAACCAGAGCGATATTTTTTCCTTCTTTTAGTAAACCAACTAAATATTCGCCCTTAATAAATCTATTGTGTTGAAAAAAACTCGTGGTAGGCGTTGTGATTCCATAGTGAGTAAGCAAAATTCTGGTGTGCCGCGTGTCTTCGCAGGCAATCAAATCAACGTTTTTTAAAACCTCTACCGCCCTAAATGTTAAGTCACCTAAATTGCCAATTGGCGTGGCAACAATATAAAACATTATTCTACGGTTACTGATTTGGCTAAATTACGCGGCTGATCCACGTCGCAACCGCGCTTGACAGCAATATGATAGGCCAACAATTGCAGCGGCAGAACCACTAAAAGCGGAGAGAATATTTCCTCTGTCTTTGGGATATAGATTACTTCATGGGTTAATTCCTTAATCTCCTGGTCTCCATCTGTGGCAATCGCAATGATTTTGCCTTTGCGTGAGCGGATCTCCTGGATATTAGAAACCATTTTTTCATAAACTTTTGAGCTGGGTGCAATGCAAACCACTGCCCGGTATTCATCAATTAAAGCAATTGGCCCATGCTTCATCTCTCCAGCCGCATAGCCCTCCGCCGGTATATAAGAGATCTCTTTTAATTTTAAAGCACCCTCTAAAGCCGAAGGATAATTTATATTCCTGCCCAGATATAAAAACGACCCCAAATGTGAGTGCTTACGGGCAAGAGCAGCAATGTTTTTTGAGCATTTTAAAATTTCAATCTGATGGCCGGGGATCTTGCGTAATTCATCCAGTAATTTTTTAATCCTTATATCCGACAAAACACCTCTAATTTGTGCCAAATAAAAGGCGAATAGATAAAGCGCGACCAACTGAGCGGTATAGGCTTTGGTTGAAGCAACACCGATCTCTGGCCCGGCATGGGTATAAATAATACCGTCGGATTCCCGGGTCAATGTTGAACCTAAAACATTACATATAGAAATTACGCTTGAACCGCGCCTTTTGGCTTCTCTTATTCCGGCCAAGGTATCCGCTGTTTCACCGGATTGGCTTATGGCAATAACTAAAGTTTCCGGGCCGATCAAAAGATCGCGATACCTGAATTCGCTGGAAACATCTATATATGTAGGAACCTTGCAAAGCGATTCTAGCGCATATTTTGCAACCATCCCGGCATGATATGCCGTGCCACAGGCAACGATAAATATTTCTTTGATCTGGTTAAGTTTGGCTGCAGGAATATTCTGTTCTTCAAAGAATATCTTGCCCGTTTGCTTATGAATGCGAGAATTAATCAGGTTTTCTAAAATATTAGGCTGCTCATTAATTTCTTTAAGCATAAAATGATCAAATCCGGCTTTCTCCGCCTGGTCAATATCCCAATTAATATGGGTGGTTTTTTTAAAAACAGTTTTTCCGTCAAAATTGCTGATCTTCAAATTATCTTTATCCAAAATGGCAACCTCGTTTTCATCAAGGAAAACAACTTCTTTGGTAAAACCTAGGATTGCCGGAACATCGGAAGCAAGAAAATTTTCGCCTTTGCCTACGCCCACAATCAAGGGGCTGCCGAGACGGGCCCCTATCAACTTATTCGGCTCTTTGGACGCAATTACCCCAACAGCAAAAGAGCCTATTAATAATTTAAGCGCTTTACACACCGCTACTTCCAGGGGAACATTTTTATAAAATTTTTCAATCAGGTGCACGATAACTTCGGTATCTGTCTGGCTGCTAAAAATGTGGCCTTCTTTGATCAGTTGAGCTTTAAGTGGTTCGTAGTTCTCGATAATTCCATTATGCACAACGGCAATTGAGCCGGAACAATCACGATGAGGATGGGCGTTGGCATGAGTAGGCGCGCCGTGTGTTGCCCAGCGCGTATGTGCAATACCGACTACGCCGCAAAGGGGCTTGTTCTTAACTAATTTATCTAGTACGCTGATTTTTCCGGGGGATTTTCTTATGGATATACTGTTTTTCTTAGGAGAGATTAATGCAATACCGCTTGAATCATAGCCGCGATATTCAAGGCGTTTTAAGCCGGATAATAAGACAGGTTGCGCTTCTCTTTCACCGATATATCCGACTATTCCACACATTGAGCACCTCTAAGATTTGATCCAGCGAAATCCTGCGAAGCCGGAGGCGAAGCAAGATCTCAAGCACCTCTAAAGACGATATCAGGGGCAATGCCGGAATTAATCCCCATAGCTGCAAGCAGATTGCTGTATAATCTGCGCAGCGTATTGCTATGGGGAGAACCCGCGCATTATTATCAATGACCCTGACGGGATTTGAACCCGTGTCGAGAGCTTGAAAAGCTCTTGTCCTGGACCAGGCTAGACGACAGGGTCTATTAAAGCCTTATTCGTTTTCCTCCGCGATCACCGGAGCAACGCAAGAAACCTGATCTTTATTCTGCAACTTGATTAAACGTACACCTTGTGATGACCGGCCGGTTTCACGAATATCTTTTATCGCACAACGCAAGAATATTCCGTTTTGAGTAATTACCATCAACTCATCTTTATCGTTTACGGTTTTTAAATTTACCGCCTGGCCGTTCTTATCGGTAACTTTGATATTAATTACGCCCTTGCCTCCACGGCTAGTTAAGCGATACTCGTCAATAGTCGTGCGTTTTGCAAAACCTAATTCTGTAACCGTAAGGATTGTAGAATTTTTTTGCGGCACGACCATATCAATAACTTCATCTTTTTTAGCCAAAGATATTGCGCGCACCCCATGGGCACCTCTGCCCATTTCACGCACCTTGTCTTCAGGAAACCTTATGGCCTTGCCTTGCTTAGTTCCAATAAGCAGTTCCTGTTTTCCGTCGGTCATCTCAACCCCGATTAATGAATCATCTTTATCTAGGGTAATCCCGATAATCCCGCCCTTACGCGGATTGCCATATGCATCAAGCTTAGTTTTTTTGATCTGGCCAAACTTCGTAACCATAACCAGATATTTATCCGCGGAGAACTCTTTTACAGGAATAGTTGAGCTGACCTTAGCCGCAGCCTCCATTTGCACAAGATTAACAATCGCCTTTCCTTTGGATATACGGCTTGCCTGAGGAATCTCATAAACCTTTAACCAGTGCACCTGCCCTTTATCGGTAAAGATCAATAAGTAATCTTTGGTTGAGGCAACAAAAAGATGTTCGCTGAAATCTTCATCTTTTAATTCGGCTCCGGTAGCCCCCGTACCTCCGCGCTTTTGTTTACGGTAAGAGCTTACCGGCAGACGTTTAATATAGCCGCCGTGGCTAATCGTTACCACTACATCCTCTTCAGCAATTAAATCTTCAACCTCCAGCTCCTCTGCCTCTGCGACAATATCTGTGCGGCGGGAATCTCCGTATTTCTTCTTTAATTCTTCTAAATCATCCTTAATGATTGCTTCAATCTTTTTAAGTGAAGCTAAAATTGCCCGGCATAATTCAATTTTCTTTAAAAGCTCGGCGTATTCTGCGTCCAGTTTATCGCGCTCAAGAGCGGTTAAGCGCTGCAGCTGCATTTCAAGGATCGCCTGCGACTGGATTTCAGACAATTCAAATTCCTTCATTAAGTTTATCTTGGCGGCATCCGCACTTTTCGATTGTTTAATAACTTTAATAATGCGGTCGATAAACTTGAGCGCGATTTTTAAACCCTCTAAAATATGCGCCCGTTTTAAGGCTTTGTCTAATTCAAACTGTGTGCGCCTGCGGATAACTACTCTACGGTGCTCTATATAACACTCTAGTACCTGTCGTAAATTTAAAACTTTGGGCCGGTTATCCACCAAGGCCAGCATGATAATGCCAAAAGTGCTTTCCAGTTGAGTATGTTTAAAAAGTTGGTTCAAAACAATCTGGGATTCGGTATCGCGCTTAAGCTCAACTACTATGCGCATGCCGTCTTTATCCGATTCATCGCGGATATCCGAAATGCCCTCGATTTTTTTCTCATCGACTAAACTAGCAATAGCCTCAATAACCGCGGACTTCTGCACCTGATACGGAATCTCGGTAAAAATAATCAAATCTTTACCGTTCTTCTGATGCTCTACTGTTGCCCTGGCGCGCATCATGAGTTTACCCCGGCCCGCCATATAAGCGTCTTTAATTCCGCCTTTGCCGCAGATTAACCCGCCGGTTGGAAAATCCGGGCCTTTAATATAACGCATTAAATCTTTAATTTCTGCTTCGGGGTTATCGATGAGATAAATAATCGCATCGCATACTTCGTTTAAGTTGTGCGGCGGGATATTTGTAGCCATGCCCACGGCAATTCCGCTTGAGCCGTTCACCAAAAGATTAGGCAGGGCAGCCGGAAGCAGAAGTGGTTCCTTTAGAGAAGAATCAAAATTTGGCCCGAAATTTACTGTTTCCTTTTCAATGTCTCCGAGCATTTCGTCGCTAACTGCGGCCAGACGTGCTTCGGTATAACGCATTGCTGCGGCTGCATCGCCATCGACCGAGCCAAAGTTTCCTTGACCGTCGACCAAAGGATAGCGCAAAGAAAAATCCTGCGCCATTCTTACCAGAGTATCATAAATGGCTACGTCTCCGTGGGGATGGTACTTACCCATGGTTTCACCGACGATACGGGCGCATTTTTTATAGGGCTTGGAGTGTTCGAGATTGAGTTCCCGCATAGCGTAAAGGATACGCCGATGTACAGGCTTAAGCCCATCACGAACATCAGGCAGGGCGCGGCCAACAATTACACTCATGGCGTAATTTAAATAGGAATCCTTTACTTCATCTTCAATATAGACTTCGATTATTTTTTCGTTACGCGTGTACATTTTAATCCTATGTAACGTTACACATTACACTTTACACAATTTTATATATCAAGATTCTTGACTTGGTGGGCATGGTCTTCAATAAACTGGCGCCGGGGTTCCACCTGGTCCCCCATCAATACCGTAAACATCTTATCCGCCTCAACCGCATCCTCCAAGGTCACCTTTAAAATGGTCCTTTTCTCAGGATCCATAGTCGTCTCCCAAAGTTGCTGCGGATTCATCTCTCCCAAACCTTTATATCTTTGAATATGCATTCCTTTGGCAGCTACCTCTTTAATATAAGCAAGCAATTCTTTCAAACTGAAAACCTCTTTTATGTCATCGTCATTTACAATGCGGTAAACTGCCTTTATCTTTTTCTCTCCTGTTTTGGCTGTGTCAATTTTGGGAGCAATGCTATTGCCAAAATAGGTTGCAAATTCAAACCCTAATTTTTCTGTTTTTAAAACCAGCTCCTCAATTTCTTGCGCTTCAAAAAGGTGCAAAACATCCTCTTCTGCCTCTTTGCCTTCTTTAGCTGTAAGGCTAGCTAATTCTTTATCAGAATAAACAAATTGGTCTTTTCCCTCTACTTTTACCCTATAAATAGGCATCTTTTTGGTCTTTGAGTGCCTAAAACTAAGATATTCTGCAAAGTTTACTCCCTTTTTCTCTAAATACCTTCCATGCTTATCTAACTCGACCAAAAGCCTTAACAGTTCTTTAAACTGATTGTCAGTAAAAGTTTGTTTATCTTTTATGCGGGTTAATTTATGGCCCTCTCTGCCTAAATCCAACAACATGTCATTCATCTGCTGTTCGGTCTGGATATATTCTTCCCGTTGGCCTCTTTTAATTTTATAAAGTGGCGGCTGGGTTATATAAACATGACCCGCTTCTACCAGTTTGGGAAGCTGGCGATATAAAAGAGTTAAAAGTAGAGTACGAATGTGCGAACCGTCAATGTCCGCATCCGCCATAAGCATCAATTTGTGGTATCTTAATTTAGCTAGGTCAAATTCTTCTCCGATACCTGTCCCCAAAGCAGTGATGATTGTACGGATTTCGTCGTTTGATAAAATTTTATCCAATCTGGATTTTTCTACATTTAAAATTTTACCCTTAATTGGCAGGATTGCTTGAAATCTTCTATCTCTGCCCTGCTTAGCCGAACCTCCGGCGGAATCTCCTTCTACAATATAAAGCTCACAGAGCATGGCGTCGCGCTCGGAACAATCCGCTAATTTACCGGGCAGGCCTGCTCCTTCCAAGGCGCCTTTTCTACGTGTTAATTCCCGCGCCTTACGCGCAGCTTCTCTGGCGCGCGAAGCCACGATTACCTTGTCAATAATTTTATTAGCAACCGAAGGGTTTTCCTCAAAATAACCGGCAAGCGCCTCAAGGCTGCTAGACGCCACCAGCCCTTCTACTTCAGAGTTGCCAAGTTTGGTTTTAGTTTGACCCTCAAACTGCGGGTTAGGAACCTTTACGCTAATTACTGCGGTTAAGCCTTCGCGTACATCATCACCGGTTATAGCGATATTATCTTTGAGCAGATTTTTGGATTTAGCATATTGATTTACCGCACGAGTCAACGCGGACTTAAAACCAGATAGATGCGTCCCCCCCTCGATAGTATTAATATTGTTTGCAAAAGAAAACATGGTCTCGGCATAACCGTCATTATACTGAAGAGCACCCTCTAGGTTAACCTCATCTTGGAGTTTCTCAAAATAAACTACTTTATTGTGTAGGGGGTTTTTATTTTTATTAAGATACTCAACAAAAGATACAATCCCCCCGGAAAATTCAAAGATTGTTTCTTTATCCGAACGTTCATCGTTTAATTTTATTTTTAGGCCTTTATTCAAAAACGCCAATTCTCTAAGGCGCTGAGCCAAGATATCGTATGAGTATTCTGTTTTACTAAAAATTGTTTTATCCGGCTTAAAAGTAATCTTGGTGCCGGTGGACATGCTTTTACCAATAACAGCCAGCTTAGAAACGGTCTTGCCCCGCTCATAACGTTGGTGATAAATTTTACCATCTCTCTTTACCTCTACCTCCAACCAGTCACTAAGTGCATTCACGCAGCTTACCCCGACTCCATGTAAGCCTCCGGATACCTTATAAGAGCGGTGATCAAATTTTCCTCCGGCATGTAAAGTAGTTAAGGCGACTTCCACCGCTGGCTTATGTTCGGTTTTATGCATATCAACCGGAATCCCACGGCCATTGTCGACAACGGTTATGCTGTTGTCCTGCTGAATCTCGACGGCAATCGAATCACAAAAACCTGCCAAGCTTTCATCAATACTGTTATCAACCACTTCAAAAACCAAATGATGCAGCCCGCGTATTGAGGTGTCCCCAATATACATTGCCGGCCTACGCCTGACTGCTTCAATGCCCTCTAAAACCTGGATACTGGTAGCATCATATGCCTTGGCTTTTTGGTCCGGTTTAGGGTTGTTTTTTGTTGTTTCTTTTTCGCCTTTTTTTTCTTGCTTTTCTTTTACCACTATATTTCTCCAATGCGTAAATTAATATTTTTTAGTTTCGGGTTTTCTTTTTTAAGCCTATTGAGTAATTCTTCCTTTTTAAGGCTTAAGGCATATAGCCAAGTAGAGGAATCTACGCTTAGCCCGAGTATCCCCTTGTTGAAATATTTAACTTTTATATGCCCCAACTCTTTCTTTGTCAAGGTTTTTTTTAACCACTGCTCCGGCCCAGCGTCGACAGACGCGGCTTTTTTAGCAGAAAGCCCGGCCATAACCTGATCTACTGTGCGTTTTAATGGCTCCATCTTCCTAATTAAGGCGCATAGGTAAAACTATATACACGTAACCGCTAATACGTATAACTCCGGGTTTCTCTGCGTCAACTAACTCTAAACTTACCGTCTCGTCGTTCAGGATTTTTACAACATCCATTAAATACACAGGATTAAAACCAATAACCAGCTCCCGGCCTTGATATTCGACCGGCAATTCTTCATGAAACTCACCTACGTCAGGCGTTGACTTAGAAATTACCAGCTTATTCTTAAAAACCTCCAGTTTAACCGCCTGATAGTCTTGAGTAGCTAAAAGCGCGGCTCTTTTTATTGCTAATAAAAACTGGCTGCGCCCCACCTTCATTTTGTTTTCAGATGCTGGTGGTACAACTTGTTTATAATCCGGAAATTCCCCCTCTATTAAACGCGACACAACCCCCACATCGCCTAAATCAAACAAAACCTGGTTGCTGCTTACTACTAAAGACAACTCTCCTTCATCTTTTAGGTTTCGGTTCAACTCCTGTATTGTTTTAATTGGAACAATCATGCTAATTTCTACATCTTGCTCTAAAGGTAACTTCCTTTCGGCAATCGCAAGCCGTTTTCCATCGGTCGATACTAAAACTAACACACCCTTACTTATCTTAAAAAGTATTCCATTTAAAACATACCGCGTTTCATCAAAAGAAACCGCAAAAGACGTTAAAGATAATACCTGTTTTAAAACCGCCTGCTCTATCTTCACCGCTTTTTTATCCTTAAACTCGGGTAGTTTAGGGAATTCTTCTTTGGCCAGCCCCATAATTTTAAATTGACACATAGTAGAATCTATTGTGATCTGATTGTTTTTCTTAGTGGCAACATTAATAACATCTGCAGGAAATTCCTTAATAATATCGCTAAATCTTTTAGCAGGAATTGTAATAGACCCAGGTTCTTGGGTATCTACAGGTATTACACAGGTTATTCCGATATCTAAATCTGTAGCGGTAAGCTTCAAACTATTAGCTTGGCATTCTATTAGGATGTTAGAAAGTATAGGTAAGGCAGATTTTGAAGTAATTACATTTCCAACGGTTTGAATTGCGATAACTAAACTATTCTTTTCAACTTTAAACCTCATTTTTAATCTCCTTCTATTTATATATTATATAAAACCTTAAAACCGTAATAGCCGTAATACATAGTCATTTTTGTTAACAACCATGTAACTACCATAACAAGAAACACTTGTGATAATAAAATATAGTTTATAACCTGGGAGTTATTATTTAATGACTTGAATAAGTTTTTCTACCCGCTCCCGTAATTCCGGGTTATGATTAATGTCTTCTTTGAGTTTTTTATAAGAATGTAATACTGTTGTATGATCTTTACCGCCAAAAAGCTCCCCGATTTCAGGAAAAGAGAGTTCTGTCAACTCTCTACTTAAATACATGGCTATTTGTCTGGGTATTACTACTTGTTTATTGCGCCGCTTGGTTTTAAGGTCCTGCAGTGCAATCCCAAATTCTTCCACCACACAGCGCTGGATAAAATCCACTGTAATTAATTTTGTGGGCTCTTTTAATAAGTCCTTAAGGACCTCTTTGGTTAATTGTAAAGTTACCGGCGCCTCCTCCAATAAAGAATAGGCGATAGTTCTAATTAATGCCCCTTCTAATTCGCGAATATTGGTTTTAATCAGCCCGGCGATAAAAAATATTACATCTTCAGGAACGTTGACGGGCTCGCGTTCAATTTTCTTTTTTAAAATGGCTACCCTTGTTTCTAAATCCGGCGGCTGAATGTCTGTAGCAAGCCCCCAACCAAAACGCGACACCAATCGCTCCTGCAAATTCGTGATTTCCTTCGGAGGCCGGTCAGAAGAGAATACGATTTGTTTATGTGCATCATATAAGGCGTTAAAGGTATGGAAAAACTCTTCCTGCGTAGATTCTTTCCCGGCGATAAAGTGAATATCATCAATAACCAAGACATCAAGGTTGCGGTATTTTTGGCGAAAGGCAGCGGTAGAGCGGTGCACTATGGCGTCAATTAATTCATTAGTAAACTTTTCACTGGAGATATAACATATTTTAACCGTTGAGTCCATATTATTTTTTATCTTATGGCAGATAGCTTGGATCAGATGGGTTTTACCTAAACCCACCCCTCCATAAATAAACAAAGGGTTGTAAGTTTTTGCCGGCGAGTCCGCCACTGCAAGCGAATATGCGTGCGCATGCCGGTTTGACGGCCCAATCACGAAATTTTCAAATGTATAGCGGGAGTTTAAATTCATACAGCCTGCAACGGGCATGCTTTTAATATGTGCTTCAAAAGGAGCGCTTGGGGCCTCCGCGTCTTTTTGTCCTTGGCCTACAACCAGCTTTACTAACAGATTATCCAGGCCCCGGAGCTTTAATGCGGCCTGGATCAGTGCCAAATAATGTTTCTCCACCCAATCTTTAAAAAATTGATCCGGTGCTTCAAGCTCTATGTGTTGATTGTCTTTAGTAGAAAATTTTAAAGGCGTAATCCAAGTAGCAAAGACAGTCTCTCCTAACCTTGTTTTTAAATCGTCTTGCGCCTCTTCCCACTTCTTAATAAGCTCGAGCATGTTTACTTTAATTCCCAGACGTGCACTTCCATATTAACAGTTTATGCACACCTTGCATAAATCTGTGGATAAAAAATATTTATCGATTTTCCTTTGCGTTGATATTATAACAGAGACCAAAATACTTGCAAGTAAAAAAGATAAACGTCAGCTATTATACAATATTATGTTAAGGCGTCAACAAAAAACTTGACCGCCTTATAAATGTATGTTACAATTCACAAATCTTAGAAGATATTCACGCAAATAAAAGGAGCTGCGATGAAAAAGAATTTAAAGACACCCACAAACATTGTTGGCAAAAAACGTCATGGTTTTCGCAGTAAGATGGCGACTAAGTCCGGGCGCCAGGTCATAGCGCGCCGACGGGCCAAGGGACGAAAAAGGCTTTGCATTTAATGTTAAGAAAGCTGGCGCCACTTTTAATACAGATATATCAAAAGTATATAAGGCCGCAATTTCCGGCATGCTGTCGATTTGAACCAAGCTGTTCTGAATTTACAAAGCAGGCAATTGTAAAATATGGTTTCATTAAAGGAGTATTTAAGGGGCTAATTAGAATATTGCGATGTCACCCTTTTTCTAGGCAGTCTGGTTATGATCCCCTAATATAAAATCTATGGAAAAACGATTAATTATGGCTATTGCTTTATCTCTTTTAGTATTATTGGCATGGTCCACTCTGGCACCAAAACCGCAACTTATTGATAGTAAAGGAGTTACATTAGCTAATTCTCAATTACAAGCATTGCCAGGCGTAAATTCTTCTGTTCCTCAGCCTGCTTTGATAACGCAGGAAACTCCTAATAATATCCAGGAGACAGTGAAGTTCACTCAAGAAAAGAGGGAAATAATTTTTAATCCTGCCGGAGCTGATATTCTCGAGGTGCTTTTTAAGGATAAGCTTGAACACCGCTTTCCACTAAAACATGGTTTTTTCAGCGACGGGGGACTTTTATTCAAACTACAGAATATGACTAGGGATGCCGTTACATTTATCTATGAGGATCAGGAGAAGCGTATTATAAAAAAATTCACTATTCCTAAAGATAGCTATACCATAGAGTTAGAGATACGGGTGAAAAATTTATCCAGCCACTCTTTATTATTAAATCCGCAACTGGTTTTAGGCAGACTTGATTTATCGGGGAAGAATCCCCAGTCTCGCTATCAGGACATTTTTCTTGGAGGCAAGGAAAAAACAATACATTTATCAGCTGGAAAAGAGTTTAGCAGCCCGGATGTAAAATTTATAGGATTACGAGATCAGTATTTTTGTGCAATTGTCGAATCCGCAGATGGGCCTACCAATGCTTATGTTAAAAAAATAACCCCCCAGGAATCTGAAGTGGGATTATTTGCAAATGAACTAAGTTTGAAACCCGGTTCTCAGATTGGACATTATTATCGTATTTATGTTGGACCACAGGATCTCAAAATAATCAATAGCATAAAACCAGAATGGACAGCAATTATCTATTTTGGCGTTTTTGATATTATTGCGCAAGTACTTTTACATCTGCTTGGATTTTTTTATGCCTTAGTGCATAATTGGGGGTGGGCAATAATCTTATTGAGCGTTACTGTTTATTTTTCACTGTTTCCACTTTCAATTAAACAAATGCGCTCAATGAAAGAGATGCAAGTTTTACAGCCAAAGATAGAGGCTCTTCGAAAAGAATTAAAGGATAATCCGCAAAGATTAAATAAAGAAATAATGGAACTCTATAAAGAGCATAAGGTTAATCCGCTTGGTGGTTGTTTGCCGCTTTTACTGCAAATGCCGATTTTCTTTGCGCTTTATCAGGCATTAATCCGCTCAACAGCTTTAAGAGGAGCGCAATTTTTGTGGATTAAAGATTTGTCTTCGCCGGACAAACTATTTGTCCTAAAAAATTCGATACCATTATTAGGTAATCAGGTTAATATTTTGCCAATTTTAATGGCTATTGGTATGTTTGTCCAGCAGAAGATCTCTATGGCTAAAGCAACCGGAGAAGCTGCTCAACAGCAGAAGATGATGTCTATTATCATGCCAATTATGTTTGGGGTGATTTTTTATCAAATGCCAGCTGGATTAGTGTTGTATTGGTTTGTAAATAGCATATTGATGCTTTGCTACCAATTTCGCATTAATAGTCAAAAATGAAAAAAGCTAAATCTATTGAAGCTGAAGGAAAGACGGTTGAAGAAGCCATTGAAAAGGCTCTGCTGGAGTTAAAACTACCACGTAGTTGTGTTAAAATAGAGAGTTTGTCCGAAGAGAAGAAGGGTTTATTTGGTATGCCCGGAGCTAAACCCGCAAAAGTGCGCGTAACCGTGATCGAAACTAAATAACTACTTGACAAGACAGTGTATTTTAGGATAATAGGATTAAGAAAGCTTCAATGTTCCGCGTGAAAAAGTTTCATCCAGAACACTTTAGATATACATATGCTAGATCCTTGGTATGTAACCGGATTTTCTGATGGAGAGGCTGCTTTTACTTATTCCAGGGCAGGGGGATCGTTTGGCATATATTTTTCAGTTAAACAAAGAGAAGAGAATCGCCAGATAGTTGAGGATCTGCAAAGATTTTTTGATGGAATCGGGCGCATATATAGAGGGAAAGAATCAAAGGGTGTTCCCGGGGGTGGGTTTTCAAAACCCTATGCATATTATAGGGTAACTAAAAGCTCTGAATTACAAATGATCGTCGAGCATTTTGATAAATACCCTCTACAAAGTAAAAAAAAGCTTGAAGCTTATAAGGCCTGGAGAGAAATGGTAATATACAAAAAAAATAATTATCGAAGCATAAATTACGATTATCTTAGCGGGTTGGCAGGGAAGCTTTCTCTTCTAAATTTACAGAGCAGGGCTCTTAAAATACACAAACTAAAATGGGTAAGATAATCGCAATCTGTAATCAAAAAGGCGGAGTAGGCAAGACAACTACTTCTATCAACCTAGCTGCATACCTAGCCATAGCAGGTAAAAAGGTCATGCTTATTGATCTGGATCCCCAAGCCAATGCCACCAGCGGTATTGGAATAAATAAACATGACATCCAGAAAAGCACATACCATGTCCTGCTCGAAGAACTAAAATTCAGCGATATTATTCAGAAAACTATGATCGATAACCTTATACTCGCTCCGTCTAACTTGGATTTAACCGGCGCAGAAGTAGAATTAGTAGGAGCTTTAGGCCGAGAATATAGACTAAAAAGAGCGTTACAGCCTGAAAAAGCTAACTATGATTTTATTATCATTGACTCGCCACCTTCATTGGGGCTACTGACAATTAATGGTTTATGTGCTGCTGATTCAGTAGTAATCCCGGTTCAGTGTGAATATTATGCACTAGAAGGATTAACGCAACTCCATAATACTATTAGACTTGTGAAAGAAAATCTTAATCCTTTACTATGTATTGAAGGAGTACTTTTGACCATGGCAGATTTTCGTACCAATCTCACAAAAGAGGTTATTCAAGAAGCGCGTAATCATTTTCAAGATAAAGTTTACAACACAGTAATTCCCAGAAACATTCGCCTAACTGAAGCCCCAAGTTTTGGCAAGCCAATTGCTTTGTATGATCGGAATTCGCTCGGGGCGCAAAAGTATGAAGAACTTAGCAAAGAATTATTAGGTTTACCCATTTAGAACTAGGTTGGTAGAGCCAACCGCGAGGTGAGTTCTTAGATCTAAAAATTTCAAAAGGAGCGATTTAATGGAAAGAAAAGCTTTAGGAAAGGGCCTTGGCGCATTAATTCCTGAAAAAGCATTTGATGGAATAATGCATAAAGAGGAGATTGTTTATGTCCATTCTGGACAAATAAAACCAAATCCATTTCAACCCCGTGAAGATTTTGATCCGCAGAGCATTGAAGAGTTAGCCCGATCAATTAAAGAAAAAGGGGTTATTCAACCGCTTTTAGTCCGGAGAAGGGGTGATAATTATGAATTAATTGCCGGGGAAAGAAGATTGCGTGCCGCTACCTCATTGGGGCTTAAGGAGATCCCAATTATTGTGCGCGAAGTAAGCGACCAGGATTCTCTAGAATTAGCTTTGATTGAAAATATTCAGAGAGAGAGTTTGAATCCTATTGAAGAAGCGCACGCATATCAGCACCTGATGGATAAGTTTAAAATTACCCAGGAAAAAATTTCTGAAGCAGTGGGGAAGGCCAGAGTGACTATTGCTAATACTTTGCGCTTGCTTAAGCTTCCGCATGAGATTCAGGATGAGATGAAAAAAGGCCGTATTAGTTTTGCGCATGGCCGCGCCCTGCTTGAGATTGATGACGCAAACCACCAACGTAGGTTAGTCCAGGATGTTATTTCTAGAGGGTTATCTGTGAGAGAGCTTGAGAATTTGATAAAAACTAGCCGGCCGAAATCAACAAAAAAAAGCATTGGACAAGGCCAGCGTGAATCAGTTGTTGCGATCCTTGAAGAGGAGCTACAGCATGCTTTAGCTACCAAGGTCAGAATCAGCAAAAGAAAAAAACGCGGGCACATTAATATAGAATTTTATTCACAGGAAGACCTTCAGCGGATAG